>TARA_B100001057_G_scaffold343155_2_pt1 | contig 13281 bp, 8 predicted proteins | sample TARA_B100001057 | Tara Oceans TARA_B100001057 (sample SAMEA2621839) | marine metagenome | biome: marine biome (ENVO:00000447); feature: surface water layer (ENVO:00002042); material: "saline water (ENVO:00002010), including plankton (ENVO:xxxxxxxx)" | depth 5 m
ACTTCCACCCCATCGTTGGAATTGGTTCCAACATGAACGATGGCAACCCCGGGGGAAATCCGATCAGCAACATCATTCAGGGGCCCGGCATCGGCTTCGGAGCTGCTGAACCCCATTCTGGTCCGAGTAGTACCTGGTATACCGATGCTCCGGGGGGCTTTCCCTCTGACTATGTGGCTGTGCATGCCGGGCCCGAATACCTCTGGTTCGATCTAGGGTCGGACGTTACGGTGGCCGAGATCAGCTACTGGGGCTACTCCACCGGCAACGCCAATGGGGTGAAGGGATTCAACGTGAGTTTCGCCACTGAGGCTGAGGCCGGGGCCGCCGGGCTCGGAGACGAATCCTACGGCACCTCGATCACGGCGAATCCCTCCTTTGAGGCGGCCATTGATACCGTGCCTCGCCAGAGCTTCAGCTTCAACCCGGTGACGGCTCGCTACGTGCGGGTGGAGGTGACTTCTACGCACATCACCAATGACGGGTTTGGTCCGCCAGCAGGGGGCGACCGGGTGGGCGTTGGTGAGATCGCCTTTGAGGAGGTGCTTATCTCGCTTGATCCGCAAATCTCGATCGAGTCGGAGATCTCTCTTCCTTTGGTTGCCATGGTGGACGTCTTTGATATCCCGTTGGCTAATGCCGGAAATTCGGAACTATTGATCACTTCGGTGAATCTGGCAGGTCCCAATGCGGACGCCTTTCGAGTGCCCTCTTTCCCGTCTATCCTCGGGCCTTTTTTGGAAGACATTATCGAAGTGCAATTCAATCCTGATGGATTGGTGGGGCCGGTTTCCGCCACGCTGCTGATCTCCAGCAATGATCCGGATGACGCCGTCCGGGAGGTGCTCCTCATTGGAACAGTCCCTCCTACCGAACAGGATATAGTGGTTCCGGAAGAAGTTGACCTTGGCAGGATTTTGTCTCTGGACACCTTCGAGCTTACTATCTCGAACGGCGGGGGATCGGATCTCACCATCGGCGCGGTTAGCTTCACGGGACCGAACGCGGGAGCATTCAGCGTGGTCGACCCACCCGGGTCGATTCCAATGCTCAGTGACATATTCCTCCAAATCGAAATCGATCCCGCAGAATTGGACGGGCTGATCTCAGCCGCTCTTCAAATTGAGAGTAATGATCCCGATACTCCTACGGCAGAGATTCAGATCATTGCTGAAGCTCTTGGTGATCCGGATGAGTTCTATCCAATTTTAAGCGTGCAAGCCTCAACCTCCGCCAACGATCTCTGGCCTGCTTCCAACCTGATCCAGGGACCGGGGGTGGGATTTTCTGAAGTGCAACCGCACGAAAAGACGGCAGGTGGCCCCGGCGGGTTGTGGGTGACCGCGGCCTGCGGGTTCCCCTGCGACTACATCGAGACTACGGGGCAGCCGACCCTCATCTTTGATCTGGGCGAAAACGTTCCGCTCTGTGAGATCAGCATCTGGGGATACTCGGCCGCGAATTCGAACGGATTGAGCGAGTTTAGTCTCCGCTTTGCCTCAGAGGCCGATGGCCCGAGCGGATTCGGAACGAGCATCGACTTCAATCCCAGCTATGGAGGAATTGTATCCGGAGCGCTACCCAATGAAGACGCTATTTCTCGCTTCAGCTTTCTCTTCGGTCAGGAGATTACTGCGCGCTATGTGGAGTTGACCTGTCTGGACAACCACTTTATCGCTCCGGGGACCGGGGCTGGTGGCGAGATTCCAGGAGGGGATCGGGTCGGGATCGGTGAAGTCGCTTTTGAGATTACGACCTGTGAAACGCCCACTTTTTTCTTCAATGTTGAGGATGCCGGTGAGGATCTGATCCTGACCTGGGACAGTCAGGAAGGCTTCCTTTACAACATTCGGAGCGAGGCCGAACCAACAGATGGCCCGCCCGCGAATTGGCCGATCTATGATGGGCTCATGGAGATTGCGGCGACTCCTCCGCGCAACACGGTCATCATTCCGCGTCCGGTTGATCCGCTACGGCTCTTCGTGGCTGAATCGTTCCCGGTCCCGCCCGTGGAGGTCTTTGCTGACGATTTCGAGAGTGGCCCGGGTGACTGGGAAGTTGGCTCTTCCGGGGCAGCCGGGACAACCTGGGAATTTGGAACGCCATCCGTGGGCGGGCCCTCCGTTGCAAATAGTCCGGTGAGTTGTTTCGGAACGAATCTGTCGGGGCGCTACGAAATCGAAGCTGATGTCTGGTTACGTTCGCCGGCAATTGACCTGACCTCGGCCAGCGAGGCGACCCTGAACTACGCGCGCTTTATTGATATCGAGGATGGTTTTGATTTTGGCTCGGTCTCGGTTCTGGATGCGATCGATAACTCTCTCATTGCAGATATCGAAACGGGTATCGATGGTCTTTCGATCGAATGGGAGAATTCCCGGCATTCCCTGCCGGCATCGGCCATGGGTAAGATGATCAGGATCCAGTTTCGTCTTGAATCCGACAACTTCGTGGATCCCACCGAATATTTTGGGTTCTACGTGGACGATGTGCAGGTGACTGCCCGCTAGATTGATCAGCGCGCCTGCTTCGCCTTGCAGGCACGCGATTTTGCGGCGACCGTCACTACATAATTCCCTCAGTCTTCCATCCGTCACCAGAGTGTTCTCGCTCTCTATGCGGGTGGCTTTCTTTCTCATGAATCGCCCCGTTTTTATTAAGGCAGCTGTCGCCGTGGTCCTCGGCGTTGCTGCCGCTTCTCCCGCTGGAGCTGCCAACTTTCATCCGATCAACGGTATCACAACTTCATCGACCGGCGACCTCTGGCCGGTTTCCAATCTGATCCAGGGACCGGGATTAGGATTCGCGAATGCTGAACCTCACGATCAGACGGGAAGTGGTTCGAGCGCTCTCTGGGTTACTGGTGCGCCGGGAGGTTTTCCGTCTGACTATCTAGCGGCGGCAGGGGTGCCGGTCCTGGTTTTCGACCTTGGAAGCGATGTTGCGCTCTCTGAGATCAGCGTCTGGGGCTACTCGACCACCAATGCCAATGGCGTGAGTCGCTTCAGTCTGCGCTTTGCTACGGCGGCGGAAGGGACGGAGAACTTCGGGTCGTCGATATCGATCCGCCCGGCTTTCAACCCCACGATTGGGGCTGCCTCCCGACAGAGTTTTTCGTTTGGTCAATCCGTGACAGCCCGCTACGTCGAGATGTCCTGCGAGGATAACTTTTATTCGAATGGAGGTAACGGACCACCACCTGGAGGTGATCGGGTGGGGTTGGGGGAAGTCGCCTTTGAAGTTGCCGCTCCTCCCTCGGGGCCTCTCATTGATCTGCCGGCCAATGTCGGCCTGGATCTCAATGGCTCGGTGCAGACCTTCGATGTTCCGATCGGCAACCTTGGAGGGACCGAGGTCCTCACTATTAACGGAACCTCGTTCACAGGAGTGCATGCAGAGGCCTTTTCCGTGTTGTCAGCACCTGCGTCTTTGGCACCAGGAGGTAATGAAACCATCCAGGTCAGCTTCAATCCGACCGGCCTCTCCGGAACGATCTCAGCCGGTCTGCAGGTGCAGAGTACTGATCCGGATACGCCCACTGCGGTGGTGGGCTTGAGCGGCTTCCTTCACGACCCGAAACTGGTGGTGGCGAGGAGTTATGATTTCGGGGAGTTCGCTGCTGCGGAGGGAGCGCAGAGTGGGTCCTTGCCCTTCTCAAATGCGGGAGGAGGACGGACTCTGACGGTCTCTAACACCTCCATCAGTGGTCCTGACGCCAATCATTTTACGGTCACTGCGGCTCCCTCCAATCTCCGGCCGCTGACGGCCGGATTCATCAGTTTGAGTTTCGATCCGCTCGGCGAAGAGGGCGAATTCGAATCTCAACTGACCATAACCTCAAATGATGCTGCCGATTCCACGGCAATTGTGAATCTTGCCGCACGCGTAGGTGATGTGATTCCAAATTCGGGAGTACGCATCAATGAATTCATGGCCAGCAATGGGCTGACCCTTTCAGATGGTGATGGCAACTCCTCAGATTGGATTGAAATCTACAACGCTGGTCCCGGAGTGGCCGATCTCACCGGGTGGCACCTGACCGATGAGGCGGACAATTTGGAGAAGTGGCGATTTCCATCCACCACGACCATCCCTGCGAATGGCTATCTGCTCGTCTTCGCGTCCGGTCAGAGTAGTGATGGCTATGTCGACGCCGGTGGGTTTCTTCACACCAACTTCCGTCTGAGCACGAGCGGCGAGTATCTCGCGCTGGTCGAAGGCAACGGAGTCACCGTGGTGAGCGAATTCGGTCCCACTTTTCCTCCGCAGTTCAACGATGTCTCCTATGGGACGTTTCAGAGTGGGGGATCAGTCAGCAACTTGATCGGGAATTCCGATGCGGAGGTATTGATTCCCACCAATGGATCGCTGGGCAACACGTGGCAGTTCGATTCTTTCACGCCTGGCGCGGACTGGATCTCCGGAACGGGGCAGGGCGTGGGGTACGATATCGGGCAGGACTACGACCAGTACATCACGACTGATGTGGAGAGCGAGCTGCGGACTCGAGGGACCTCGGCTTTTATCCGCTTGCCGTTCACGATGGCGAACGCCTCGGCAGTGACGGCGCTTTCATTCTCCTTTCGCTACGATGACGGATTCGTGGCCTACCTCAATGGTGAAGAGATAGCCAATCGCAATGCCCCGAATCTCCCTGGCTGGGATGATGTCGCCAACGGCAGCGTGAACGAAAATGCCAACACGGGAACGATCGATGTCTCCGCCTTCCTTGGAGAGTTACAGAATGGTGATAACGTATTTGCGATCCACGGTCTTAACCGCTCGACAGGCAGTTCGGATTTTCTAGTCGATGTTTCACTCGAAGCCAGTGTCACGGGTAGTGGTCCATTGTCTTTCGGCTACCTTAGTTCTCCGACGCCGGGTCTTCCGAACTCCGACTCTACCACTCCCGGGCCCGTGATCCAGAATGTCTCTCATTTCCCTGCTCAGCAGCCTCTCGCGCAGGAGGATTTCGAGGTGACTGCCGAGGTCGCGCCTCGGCTCGCTGAGATCACAACGGTGAACCTGGTGTATCGGGTCGACTTCGGCACGGAGGTTATCGTTCCTATGACCGCCGGAGTGGGCCGCTATACCAGCACCATCCCGTCGTCGGCCTACCGATCGGGGGATATGGTGCGCTGGTATATTAGCGCTTCTGATGCAGATGGAAATGTCGGGCGCGCTCCCGCCTTCCTCGATCGCACGGGCAACAATCAATCGCCGGAGTATTTCGGCACGGTGATCCGGGATGCCCGCCTTGCCTCGCCGTTGCCGGTCTTCCAGTGGTTCGCTCAAAGCGAGGCGGCAGCCAACACGCGGAGCGGGACGAGAGCCTCGGTGTATTTCGATGAACGATTTTATGATAATATCTTTGTTCGGAAGCGTGGTGGAGCGACTAACGGGAGCTCCCAGAAGTTCGACTTCAATAAGGGGGACGATCTCTACATCAACAACGAGATGTCCTCGGTGGGCGAGATCAACATGAATGCGCAGGGATCCGACAGTAGCTACGTGCGGCAGACTCTCGCCTTTGAAGCCTATCAGGCGGCTGGGAACGCGGGTTGTAATTCGGCTCTGTGGTACATGCAGTTGAACGGAGCCTTTGACCGTGTCGGCGTTTTCATCGAACAGGTGGATGAAAACTTTCTCGATCGCAATGGATATGATCCGGACAGTGATCTCTACAAGTTCGTCCAGCGGAGCAACTTGAACCCGGTGTTCTTCGATACCGTCACCGGGATCGAAAAGAAGACCGGCGACAAGAACGATCTCAGGACCGTTCAGAACCTAGTGGCAGGCCTCAATCGGAGAACCAGCACTGCACGCCGCCGCTACGTTATCGACAACCTGGACCTGCCACAGGTTGTGAACTACCTTGCCGTGCGCTCGATCACCCAGGATGCTGATGATGTTCGCAAGAACTTTTACGGCTACATCGACAACCGGGGCGATCAGCGGTGGCGAATCTTCCCGTGGGACAAGGACTGGACCTTCGGCGTCACTGGAGACGGCGGCACCCATCTGCCGCATCCCTTTTTCGGGGACGAGGAGCACGCTAAGCAGAATGCGAATCAGTGGAACGTTCTCTACGATGTCCTCTTCGAGGAAACCACCACCCAGCGGCTCTACCTGCGCCGCTTGCGGACTGTGATGGACGAGGTGCTGCAGTCTTCCTCCACTCCGTTTGGGCGGCGCTATTTCGAGAACCGCGCAGCGGAGATTATTGACCGGGCCAGTCCTCCGTTGAGTTCCAATATCTCACCGGTCAATAACTACCTGAACAGCCGGCGCAATGTGCTCACCAATAATTACCCCGGTCTGATTCCGGCTTCGCAGCCGGCGAATCCCGACATCCGTATCAGCGCCGCGGAACATAATCCGGTTTCCACGAATCAGGACGAGGAGTATATCGTCCTGACCAATTATGAAGTGACCGAGATCGATATTTCCGGGTGGAAGGTCACCGGGGGCGTGGAGTTCACCTTTGCTCCAGGCACGGTCATCGAGCGGGGGGGCGACCTCTACCTCTCTCCGGACACGCTCGCTTTCCGGACTCGTGCGACTTCACCAACCGGAAACGAAGAGCGCCTCGTCGTGGGGCCTTACACCGGGCATCTCTCCAATTTTGGAGAGACTCTTAACCTCCTGGACACTGCGGAGGGAATCGTTTCAGCCTTCCAGACTCCGATTAATCCCAGCGATGCGCAGCGCTACCTTGTGGTTAGTGAACTCATGTATCATCCCGCCGATCCCAATCCCGATGCCGAATTCATCGAACTGATGAACATTAGCGATTCGGTGACGGTGGATTTAAGCGGAGTGCATTTCACTGACGGCATTAATTATATCTTTCCTGGTGGAACAATGCTCGCACCCGGGGCGCGCATAGTGGTCTCCTTCCCCGATTTCCAGAATGGCTCTCGCCTCAATAATGGCAGCGATCGCCTGAAGTTGGAGGATGCCACCGGTAGTACTATCCGGGAGTTTGCCTACGACGACGAATCGCCTTGGCCGACCGGTCCCGATGGTGGTGGGTTCAGCCTGGTCTTGAGGAATCCTGTCGGCAATCCTGATCACAATGACCCCGCAAACTGGCGGGAAAGCACCCAGCGAGGCGGCAATCCTGGCAGTAGCGATGCCGTTTTCTTTGCCGGGAATCTCAATGATGATCTCGATGGCGATGGACTTAGCGCATTGCTGGAACACGCGACGGGTTCATCGGACCAGGTCCCCAATGGCAGCCCGGTCTCCCTTGCGACCATGGGGGACGGTCGCTTAGCGCTCACTCTGCAAATAAACCAGGCTGCCGATGACGTGACCCATCGGATCGAACTCTCAAGTGACCTCGTCAACTGGACCGATGCCAGCGCCAGATTCCCTCTGGTCTCGTACAACAATCACGGCGATGGGACCGTCACGCTGGCTTATCAAAGTGACCCTGGGCTGGTGAGCGCAGGAGTGCCCCGGCACTTTGTTCGGGTCGAGTTCTCCCGCGAGCCCTAAGGGTAATCCTCGCGTAGGTTTCTCGGTAGATCGGTATCACTGGGAGCGGCGTTTTGATTGCTCTATACCCGGCCATTAGCGGGGGTTGGCTTTGATCTACTTCCAAGGCCCTCTGATTTCTTTGAGAGGGAGGAAATGCGGCCACAGAGCTCGCATCCCGTACGAATTTCCGGCTCGCTTGCGATATGAGGCGCCATCTTGGTTCTCTGAATGATCGAAAATCTCAGAAAATTTGGAATTTGGAGACCACCGCTGGCTCCTCACTCGGTTGCGGAGCGTTCCGAAAAATTCTTAAAGCCTCAAGTCGACTTGGTTTCGCCTCCAATTTAAGAAAAAGGCAGCTTCGGTATAAAACATCCACAGGCTAGGTTATTACCACATTGGCAGAGAGTGCGATAAAGCCCGAGGCGGTGTCATTTGTGTAAAGCTATTGAAAACCAACCTCTCAAAATCTACACGCTCAGGGTAAAGAGATGCACGTCCCCCAAGCATGAACAAAATTACGAATCGAAAGAGGAGCCCAAAAGGTGCTCAAAACGTATTCGGTGAGCCTCTGCAGCAATGTTGCACATCACCCTTAACGGGCTTTGAGCGTGATGGTTTTTGTCACACCGGTCCTCAGGATCGAGGTTTGCACGTGGTCTGTGCACAGATGACGGAGGACTTTCTAGCATATACGCGTGCCCAAGGTAATGACCTGAGTACGCCTGCTCCCATGTATGGGTTTCCTGGGCTCAAGTCTGGAGATCGATGGTGTCTCTGCGCGGCACGATGGGCAGAGGCCGAGCGTGCAGGGGTCGCTCCCTTGGTCGATCTAGAAGCGACTCAGGAGAAGGTCCTTGAATTTGTCTCGCTTGAGGTGCTCCAGAAATATGCGCTCAAGCGTTGCTAAGTGAGGATACACAAGACGACTTCGAGACCGCAAGCCCCAGTGCTTGCTCACTAACGGAGTGCGTTGCCACCGGTGAGATTACGGTAGAAATCTATGGCCTTTCCGGTCTGTTCATGGAGCCACGAGTCTTTGCTTTCAGTTAGCATGCAAAAGACCACCAGTAGGGTAAAACAGACGACAAGTAAGGTAAAGGCCACCAATCCCTTCACAACCAACATTCCTGCTGCATGCCCCTTTCCATTCCTCCGCGTTCCATCAACATCGTGAAGCCAAAAGGGTGATGATTTCTTGCGAAGATGGCTGATTCTCCGGATAGGTTTACGTTGGATTGTATGAGGTTTGCGTTCGGTTTTGCCGGACTCCTGTTGCTGCTCGTCCATTCGTAACCCTTGTTTAACATGTAGAGGGGCCCAATGTCAGTAGGGATCTCTCCAAGCTTCCCGACTGCAATGAGGTGATCGCTTTACAAAGAAAGCGCCATTTTACAATAGTCCGCCCGACATGGGTTCTGCTATCCTTTGAGGATGGCGAAAGACCAAGATGACGGATGCGTTGGATGCCTCCTCTTCTTAGTGCTCTTGGCGGTGCTTCTGGCCATAGCTCGCATCTGGTTCTTCAATAGTTAGAGCATGCCACTCAGGATCTCTCGATTCTTTATGGGATTCCTTATCTTCAAAGATGAGGCCGATAAAACGCGTCACCGTGTCGCTCAAGATTGTTCGCTGAAGGGGCTATTTTTCATGTTGCACTTTTTTGGGAGAGGCCACTTTGCTAAGACCTAGTCACCATGAAAAAGATCGACCTTAAATCAGTCCTTATCGGAGTTTTCGTTACGACCACCGTGATTCTTTGCCTTGGAGCAACTGGACCACAAGATAAAGGAGTGAAATCGCCCTCCTGGGACGAGTCCCAAAAATGGGAATGGACCATTCTTCCTTTTGTCGATGCAGATGGTCTAAAGAGAGTTGGTAATGCCGGGTTTGAGTTTGTTAGCTGCGATCAAAAATTACGGACTTCGGTATGGCGTAGGCGAGTTCAGTGATTCTTTCGGTGCCTCCGGAGATTTCACAGAGTTGCAGTGCTTCGGCATTTACGCTGGTTTTCTTTTCGGCCTATGACCGCTCATCTAGCATGATTACACCCTCACACTTCCTGCCGGCCCTCTTGCTGACGCTGTGGCTCGGGTCTGATGTGTTGCAGGCCGGGGAGTCCCCGTCGGATACTAAAAGGCCGGTTTCCGAGAGCTGGAGTTTTGTCAGTATTCCTGATTTCCTGAACTTTGACATCGAGTATCCTCAGAAGGGATGGGAGGACGCACTTGGCTTTATCCTCGAGTCGATGAAAAAAGAAGACCCCGCGTTTGCCATGGTCGCGGGGGATCTGGTGATGGGGCATTGGGGAACTCAGAAAGAAGAGATCGATCGCTGGGCAAAGAAGTATTATCCTGGCTGGGTTCAGCGGTTCAAGGATCACGATCTGAAAGTCTATGCCGCGCTTGGGGATCACGAGATTCGAGATAATCCATGGCGAGGAGCTGGAGCTGATGCGGTCCCGTTTTATAAGGATGCGTTTCGCCGACACCTGAAAATGCCCCTTAATGGACCTGATCACATGCAGGGAACGGCCTTTTACTGGTTGCATAAGAATGCGCTCTTTGTCTCGGTGGATGTCTTTGAGAAGGGGAAGAGTGATCAGGGTGAGATTGCAGCCGGGGTCACGGGTCGGCAACTTGAATGGTTTGAGCAGGTGCTAAATGAGCATGGTCCCAAGGTCGACCATATCGTGGTGATGGGGCATACCCCGATTCTCAGACCGGTGAGGACCTTTAGTTCATCGGGGATGCTGACGGTCGAGGACCAAGAGTCGGCTTTCTGGAAGTCCATGGTAGTGCATGGTGTCGATCTCTACCTCTGTGGGGAGGTGCATGCAGTGACATGCACTCAGCGTGAAGGTATTCAGCAAATCGCTCATGGCGGACTGATTGGCCGCACCACTAAGCCCAACTACCTCGCGGTGACAGTCTCTGAGGACAGACTCGAGCTTGATTTGAAGGAAATTGAGCTCGTCAACGGCACAGGAAGGCTCTGGCAGCAAGACAAGAGTCGTGGGCCGTGGGATACCATTACGATTACCGAGGATCGTAAAAAAACGGGGTTTACTTCAATCGGCCAGGTGCTGATCAACAAGAAGGGTTCGCCCAAAACCTTTGAGGGAGCCACAGGTTTTTTCATGGAGAATACCCCGAAACCTTAAGCGAACGGCAGCCGGCTCTAGTTAGTCAATGATGAGGTGCGTGAGATCAAAGAATCCTTCGCTTTGCTCTTTGAGCTCATCTTGAGCTTGCCCATTGAGAAACCCGGCCCGGGACTCTTATGTGTTTTGCTTGGTGGCTTGTAGCGCGTTTTGTTGTTGTGATTGTCGAGAAAGGATCGAAACCGGTTTTACTGAATCCCGACGCGGCAAGCGTTTTCTCCTTTGTTCATAAGCCTCTTAATTCTGATTGCATCAAAACCGTGGGGCGATTTAGCTAAGGCATGCTCAACACTCCAAAACTGCTTTGTGCCGCAGCAGGACTGCTGCTCTTCATGAATTCTGGCGTTGCAACTGCCGACCATCACGCTGGCGGGGACAAGCTTAAGGTTCTTCTCATTGACGGTCAGAACAATCACGACTGGAGACGTTGTTCGCCGGTGATGAAATCTACGCTCGAGGCTAGTGGTAAGTTTAGTGTTCATACCGAAACAGTCACCGAGGCCGATGTGATTGACTGGATTGTCGATTTTTCGGCTTATGATGTGGTTCTCTCGAATTACAACGGCAAGGCGTGGCAGGAGAAGACCCAGAAGGCTTTCGTGAAATACATCGAGGAGGGCGGAAACCTGGTGGTGGTTCACGCAGCCGATAATTCGTTTCGGGAATGGAAGGAATACAATCTGATGATTGGTCTTGGTGGTTGGGGTGGTCGTAATGAAAAGGATGGCCCCTACGTGTATTGGAAGGACGGTAAAGTGGTTCGTGATGACTCGAAGGGCCGGGGAGGTTCACATGGTCGTGCTTGGGAGTATAAGGTGGTAGTCCGCGATACGGAGCACCCGATCACAAAAGGTTTACCCAAGGAATTTCTTCAGGCGAAAGAAGAGCTCTACGATCGATTGCGAGGTCCGGGCGAGAACATGAAGATCCTGGCGACCGCATTGGCCAAAGGGGGCTCTGAGCGTCATGAGCCGGTGCTGATGACAATCTCCTACGGAAAGGGTCGAATTTTCCATACGGTGATGGGACACGACAGCAAGTCGATGCTGGGGGTGGCCTTTCAGGAAACCTTGCTTCGAGGAACCGAGTGGGCCGCTACCGGAAAGGTCACCTTTCCACCGGTAACCGCCGAAGAGCTCCCTGTTGACAAGGCTCTTTCCCGCGATCCCAAAGCGAGTGCGTCCGCTCCCTAGGTTTGGGAATAGGGAACACTCTCAGAGTCGTCTAGCAGGGAGGGTAGATGCCACTCCCCTCCGCATCTTTTCGCTGCACGCGCAGTGTGATAGCTCTGCGCCTGTATGGCTGTTGTCTCTGTGGCGTCTGTAGAGCTGCCGCTGGGTTTTCTTGGTGGAGGTCAGCCTGTCTTTGCGCCACGGATCGCTGGGAAGGAGGGCGTAATTGAGATCGGGTCAGAGTGCAGAGACTTTGACCTGCTGGAAGTAGTTGGCGACAATGCGGCGGGGAGCCAAGGCTCCGGCTGCTCTACTTCGCTCATTGGTAGTTCGGAGTGATTATGGATTGGGAGATCGGCGTGACGTGTTATTAGTGAACTCAATGCGTATAGTTATAGCCGCGGTTATTCTTCTTTGTGGAACGGCGGGTGGACAGGGGCTGCTCAGAACCCTCGATGCCTTCTGTGAGGATTTTACCGGGGTAGTCCCGCTCGTCCCCAAGGTCGATAAAGAGAGGATAACCTTTTCCTGCTTCAAGGCTCGCGAGGGTCTTTTGGCCAAGTACAACGTTCGCTATAGCTTCCGAAAGGCGCGCTTGGAGAGGGATATGCCATGCGTTGCGATTATCGTGGATATGCCCTCGGTGGATGATCGAGCGAAGGCGCGGATGCGTCAGGCACTGGTAGCTCACGGCTTAGAGGTGTGGGGTGCTGGGGTAGTGGAACGGGGTGGCTTTGGGGTTCCGGGAAAGTCGACGGTCGAATACGGGCGGAAGAGTGCGAAGGCGCCGTGCTTTCTGATTGTTGAAGAAGAGCTCAAGCGTCCGGGGCTTCCGGATGTGACTCGCTTCACGATCGAGGCAAAGACCTACAAGGCTTTGCAATACAACAAAGCCCGAATTCAATGAGGCCCATTTGGGACTTCTTGAAGAAGTTCGCCGCAAACATAAGGGGCGTTGATTCGAGGTATGCGGAGTCCGTAGGTTCGCAGGAATCAATCGCTCACGGTTACATCATCAAGAGACAGCCCGCTGAAGGCATCCGGGCTATCATCACTGATAAAATTCCACTCGATGACAACGTTGGTTCCAATGGAGTTCTTGGGAAGAGGCATTCGGATAGTGCTCCAATCATCATCAAAAATAGCCATATCGATTGGGATCTCGTCCCCCAGAGGAGTCAAATCGGAGGACCTCAAAATGCGTACGCCTGCCGTATCGCCAAAGCCATCAGCGTCCCGGAATACCTTAAAAGATAATTCGGCGTTAGAGGCAGCGGTGAGATCAATGCTCAGAGACCGTAGCGAAACATTGGAGTTTGGGCCATAATCTCCAAGGTTAGTAGACCATGCGAGGGCCGAGTCATTTGCCCCAGTAAGCGGGCCGGTGCTTGCGGACGGAGTCCCGAGTTCCCAGGAAGTGGCAGCATTCTGATCGTTAATCAGGGAGGTCCAGTCTTGTGC
>TARA_B100001057_G_scaffold235465_1_pt1 | contig 13277 bp, 14 predicted proteins | sample TARA_B100001057 | Tara Oceans TARA_B100001057 (sample SAMEA2621839) | marine metagenome | biome: marine biome (ENVO:00000447); feature: surface water layer (ENVO:00002042); material: "saline water (ENVO:00002010), including plankton (ENVO:xxxxxxxx)" | depth 5 m
ATAGTTATTAAGGGTGCTAAAGAGCATAATTTAAAAAATATTTCTCTCGAAATACCAAAGGATAAATTTGTAGTCATTACTGGGTTATCTGGATCAGGAAAATCCTCATTAGCGTTTGACACAATTTATGCAGAGGGTCAAAGAAGATATGTCGAAAGTTTATCAGCTTATGCAAGACAATTTTTAGATAAGATGAAAAAACCCAATGTCGACCTAATAGAAGGATTGAGTCCCGCAATATCTATCGAACAAAAAAACACATCTAAAAATCCTAGATCTACAGTTGCCACTGTTACAGAGATTTATGACTATATGAGAGTTTTATTCGCTAGAGCAGGTATACCTTACTCACCTTTTACAGGAAAACCAATTACTTCTCAGACAGTATCACAAATAGTTGATAGGATTAAGGCATTACCAAAAAAAGCAACCATATATCTTTATGCTCCCGTTGTTAGAGGTAGAAAGGGTGAGTACAGAAAAGAAATTCTAAATTATAAAAAAAGAGGATTTAGAAAAATAAAAATAGATGAGAATCTTTATGATATTGATAAGGCTCCTGAGCTTAACAAAAAAGTAAAGCACGATATTTCAATATTAGTAGATAGAATTGTTTTAAATAATTCATTAGGAAATAGATTAGCTGAAGGTATTGAGACTGCAATAAATTTAGCTAATGGATTGATTTTTGTTGAATATGAAGATGAAACTTTACCAAAAAAATTTAGAAAAACAGAAAAATTAATCTTTTCAACAAAATTTGCTTGTCCTGAAAGTGGATTTACTATTGAAGAGATAGAACCAAGATTATTTTCTTTTAACAGCCCTTTTGGTGCATGTGAGGAATGTGAGGGTATTGGTATTAAATTAAATATTGATCCTAAGTTGGTCATCCCCAATGAAAAAAAAAGTATATCTAATGGTGCAATTGAGCCATGGGCTAAAACAACCACATTATATTATGCACAAACACTTGCTTCTCTAGCTAAACATTATCAATTTTCACTTGATGAAAAATGGAACAAATTATCAAAAAAAATTAGAGACATAATTTTATATGGATCAGATGATGAGGAAATAAAATTTAGCTATGATGATGGATATGAAAAGTATTCTCACAAAAAAACTTTTGAAGGGGTTATTAACAATTTAGAGAGAAGATATTTAGAAACAGATAGTGATTGGAAAAGAGAGGAAATATCACAATATCAATCAGATACAAAGTGTGAGAGATGCAATGGTTTTAGGCTTAAAGATGAAGCTTTATGTGTAAAAATTGATGGATTGCATATAAGTGAGGTAACAGAAAAATCAATATTGGATGCAACAGAGTGGTTTAAAAATTTAAATCAAAAACTAGACAGTAGACAATTCAAAATTGCAGAGCATATTTTAAAAGAGATCAATGAGAGACTAAATTTTTTATTAAATGTTGGTTTAGACTATTTAACACTCTCAAGAGAATCTGGAACACTTTCAGGTGGGGAAGCTCAAAGAATAAGGCTTGCATCACAAATAGGCTCAGGACTTACAGGTGTATTGTATGTTTTGGACGAACCTTCTATTGGATTACATCAAAGAGACAATATAAAATTAATTAACGCTCTTAAGAGATTAAGAGATTTAGGAAATACAGTAATAGTTGTGGAACATGATACTGAAACAATGGAAAATGCTGATCATATCATTGATCTTGGTCCAGAAGCTGGAAATAAAGGTGGTGAAGTTATTGTACAGGGTTCAATTAAAGATATTCAAAATCATAAAGAGAGTATTACTGGAAAATATCTTTCTAATAAATTTAAAATAAATATACCATTAAAAAGAAGACTTGCTAAGAATGGAAGATTTTTAGAAATAAGCGGTGCAACAGGTAATAATTTAGATAATGTTAATCTAAAAATCCCATTAGGAAGCTTAACTTGTGTAACTGGTGTATCTGGTAGTGGCAAATCAACATTAGTTTTGCAAACTTTGTACAATGCTCTAAATCTTACTTTAAACAATAATAAATCTAGAAAAATTCCTAAACCGTTTAAGGGTTTTAAAGGAACAGAATTAATTGATAAGATTATTGATATAGATCAATCACCTATCGGAAGAACGCCACGATCTAATCCAGCTACATATACTGGAGCTTTTGGTCCAATTAGAGACTGGTTTACTGGATTGCCTGAATCTAAGTCAAGAGGTTATAAACCTGGTAGATTTTCATTTAATGTGAGAGGAGGAAGGTGCGAAGCTTGTGAAGGTGATGGTGTAATTACTTATGAGATGCATTTTTTGCCTGATGTTTACATTCAATGTGATGAATGTAAAGGAACTCGATATAATAGAGAAACATTAGAAATTAAATTTAAAGATAAAAGTATTGCTGATGTATTGGATATGACTGTTGATGAGGGTTGTGAATATTTTGAAAATATATCAAATATAAAGTCAAAGTTATTAACCTTAAAAAAAGTTGGTCTAGGGTATATAAAGATTGGACAACAAGCCACTACTTTATCTGGTGGAGAGGCGCAAAGAATTAAATTAGCTAAAGAATTGTCTAAAAGATCAACTGGAAGAACTATGTATATATTAGACGAACCAACAACTGGTTTACATCAACATGACATCAAAAAATTACTTGAAATACTTCATACTTTTGTAGCATTAGGTAATACTGTAGTGGTAATTGAGCATAATTTGGATGTTATAAAAACTGCAGACTATATTGTAGATATGGGTCCAGAGGGTGGAGTAAAAGGTGGAAAAATAATAGCTGAGGGAAAACCTGAAGAAATTTCTAAGATTAAAGAGAGTTACACTGGTCAGTTTTTGAAAACTCTTTTGAATTGATAAACAATTATTATACTTTAATGTATAAGTATTTTTAAAATGTCGATAAATAATAACAATATTGAATTTAAAGCTCTAGGTTTAAAAATAGAGAATTTATCTATTACATATGGATTATTTTTAATTTTTTGGGGTATATTTGTAAGTTTTCTAAGTAATAGCCAATCTTTTACTTCTTATATCCCTTCAATACTTGGTTTACCGATACTGATCTTTTCTTATTTATCTATTGTATTTGTAAATAAAAAAAAACTTTTTATGCATATTGTCGTAATTTTCGGATTAATTATTTTTTTAGGTGGTCTAGATTTTTTAAGATCATTGTTTAGTGGTAGCTTATTTGAAAACTTATGGGCTGATATAACTAAATTGATAATGTTAATAACAAGTATTTTATTTTTATATTATTGCATCAAATCTTTTATTCATGCTAGGAAAAATAAAAGTACTGAAACTTAGTCTAAAAGAGAGTCAACGTACTCCCAATTTATTAAATTATTGATAAATTTGTCAAGATATTCAGGTCTTCTATTTCTATAATCAATATAATAAGAGTGCTCCCATACATCACAACCAAGAATAGGTTTCATATTATCAATAATAGGATTAGATGCATTAGCAGTTTTTGTTATAACAAGCTTATCGTTGTCTACTGATAACCAACACCAGCCAGATCCAAATTGAGTGACTCCTGCCTCTTTAAATTTATCTTTAAAAACTTCAATGCTTCCAAAATCTGAAATCAATCTTTTCTCTAATCTTGGAGGAATTTTACCACCACCATTTGGTTTCATACACTTCCAAAATAAATTATGATTCCAATGTTGGCTTGCATTATTAAAAACACCTACTAAAGATTTATCTTTTGAACTAGTGACAATTATATCCTCTAAAGTCATTTTAGACATTTCGTTGTCTTTAATAAAGCCATTTAATTTATCAATGTAAGTTTGATGGTGTTTGCCATGATGTAAATCCAGTGTTTCTTCAGACATTATGGGAGATAATGCATCATTTGAATAATCTAATTTTGGTAATTCAAAAATCATATTTTTCCTTGTTTGTTAAATTTCTTAAAAAATATTATTAATAATTTTTTATATAGTATATAATTTATTTTTATATGAGTAAATTGCTAACTTCATTATCAAAAACAATTCATGCTTCACTTATTTTAGCAATATTATTATTTATAATTTTATTCTATCAAAATGATGGTTTTGCTTTTGATAGATTATTTTGGAGTTGGTTATGCAGATTTATTCATGTTATTTTTGCAATTATGTGGATTGGCTTACTTTGGTATTTCAATTTTATTCAAATTCCAAATATGGACAAAATACCAGATGAACAGAAACCTGCAATCGGAAAAATAATAGCACCAGCAGCGTTATTTTATTTTAGGTGGGCAGCTGCTTTAACAATCCTTTCAGGTTTAATATTGGCCATTATTAATGGTTATTTATATGATGTTTTAACGTTAAGTATAAATTCTGGAGTACCAAAGCATACTGCTATAGGTATCGGAATGTGGCTTGGAATATTTATGGCATTTAATGTGTGGTTCATTATCTGGCCTAGTCAAAAAAAAGCTTTGGGAATTATTGAATGTAATCCAGATTTAAAAAAAAAGTCTGCAAGAATCGCAATGTTATTTTCTAGAGTAAATACACTTTTATCTTTACCAATGTTACTATCTATGGTAGCGGCTCAAAATTTGTATTAATTCTCTTCTTCTTTTAAGATTGTTTTTTGTGAAACATTCAATCTAACTAATACTGTATTAGCTATGTATATTGATGAATAAGTTCCAAAAATAACCCCAAATATCATAGCTAGTGAAAACCCTTTTAAAATTTCACCCCCAAAAAAGAATATTGATAAAAGTGCTAGTAAAGTTGTAATAGAGGTTATTAAAGTTCTCGATAATGTTTCGTTAATTGAAATATTTGTTAATTCAAAAATTTTTATATCAGAATATTTTCTTAAATTTTCTCGAACCCGATCATATATAACTACTGTATCATTCATTGAATAGCCAACAATTGTTAAAACTGCAGCAATTATGGATAAGTTAATTTCTAAACTTAAGAATGAAAACAGTCCCAATGTGACTATGACATCGTGAAATAAAGCTAAAATTGCCCCACAACTAAATTGCCATTCAAATCTTATCCAAATATAGATAAGCATTAAAATTAAAGAAATTGTAATAGCTATTATACCTGATCTTAATAATTCAGCACTTACTTTTGGTCCAACATTCTCTACTCTTCTGAAATCAAAATTATTTCCAAAAGACTTATCTAAATTTAGCTTAATTTGCTCTATTACATTTTTATTATCATTTATCTCGAACTTGATCAAAAAATCAGTTTCATTTCCAAAGCTTTTTACGGATACATCTCCCAAATCCATTTGATTTAAATTATCTCTTAATGAAGATACATTGATCTTATTGTCGTTAGATCTAAGTTCAATTAATGTTCCTCCTTTAAAATCTATTCCAAAATTTAAACCTTTAATAATTAGAAAAGATAGAGAGATTATAACTAAAATTAATGATAAAATGTTAAAATGCTTATAAAATTTGTTAAATTCTATCATTTGATCAAAGCCTCTTTATCTTTATTTTTAGAAACATAAATTGCAGTAAACAATCTTGCTATGAAATAAACAGAAAATAAAGTAGTTAAAATCCCAATTCCTAACGTTAGAGAAAATCCTTTGATTGGACCTGAGCCCATAAAAAATAAGATTATTGCTGCAATTAAAGTTGTTATATTTGCATCTAAAATTGCTGTTCTTGATTTAGTATAACCACTATCAAATGCTATAAGGTTATTTTTTTCATTTTTTAATTCTTCTTTAATTCTTTCAAATATTAAAACATTTGCATCAACAGCCATTCCAACAGTCAAAATAATACCAGCTATCCCAGGTAATGTAAGAGTTGCTTCAAAGATTGTTAAAATACCAACTAAAAGAAATAAATTTATAATAAGAGTTAAATTAGTAATTAAACCAAATATTTTGTATTTTATAAAAATAAACAAAATAACAAGAACAAACCCTATAATTAATGCAACGATCCCTGCATTGATTGAATCTCGGCCTAAATCTGGCCCTACAGTTCTTTCTTCAATTATATTTAATGGGGCTGGTAATGCACCTGATCTAAGTAATAAAGCTAAATCTGTTGCAGATTGAAATGTGAAACCTCCACTAATTTGACCACTTCCACTTGCAATAGTATCTCTTATGACAGGAGCGCTAATTATTTTATCATCTAAAATGATTGCTAATTGTCTACCAATATTTGCTGAAGTAGCTTTACCAAATCTTTTTGAGCCTACTCTATCTAAAGTAAAAGATACAACTGTTTCGTTAGTTTGATTATTCATTCTAGGTTGAGCATCTAATAAGTTTTCTCCACTTAAGATAATTCGTTTACTTACAAAATCTTCTTTTGATCCATCTTCATATGGAATTTTTTCGACTCCAAAGGAATCTTGATTACTGTTTGAAACAAACCTAAATGTCAAATTTGCAGTTTTTCCCAGTAATGATTTAATTCTCATTGGATCATCTAATCCTGGTAACTCTACTAAAATACGATCATTACCTCTCTTGAGGATATTAGGTTCATTTGTTCCAATTTCATCAATTCTTCTTCTCACTGTTTCTAAGGCTTGATCTTGAGATGAATTCTTTAATTCAATAATCCCTTGTTTAGAAAAACTTAATTCAATATTATTCCCGTTATCGTATATATCAAATTGATGTGATTTAAATCTTGGATAATAAGGATTAATATCACTATTTTCATCCTCGAATTCATCAATAAGTTGTTGTTTAAATTTTTCATTTATAGAAAATATAATCTTATTATTAATTAAGTTTAAATTAGTAATTCGAATTCCTTTTTCTTTAAAGTGTGATCTAATTAATGAAGATGTATTTTGAAGCTTTTGTTCAATTACTGGTGAATTATCTATTTCTAGTAAAAGATAAGAGCCACCTTGCAAATCAAGACCAAGGTTAATTTTTTTTTCAATAAAATTTTTATTTGTTCCTAAAAAATTATTAGATGCAATAAATATAAAAAACAAACAAATGAATGAGACTAATATTATTCTTAACTTAGAAAAATATAACATTCCTTAGATTGATTAAATTATTTCTTATTTTCTGTAGTATTTAATAAAGCTTGAATCCCAGTTGCTTTAACAATCTCAACTCGAACATTTTCTGCAATTTCTACTTCAACCTTTTCATTGTCAATTATTCTTTCAACTGTTCCTGTTATTCCACCAGATGTAATTACTCTATCTCCCCTTTTTAGACCTTCAACCATAACTTTATGTTCTTTAACTTTTTTCTGTTGTGGTCTTATTAGAAAAAAATAAAAAATTACAAAGATTAAAATAAGCGGTATAAATTGACCAATTCCTGAACCTTCCATAAAACTCCTTTATTTAAATTGATTATTTATACTACTAAGTTAATTAAAACAACTTTAATTCAGAGTGATTTTTTCTAAATTGTTCATGTATGGTCTTAATTTTTTGGGTATTGTAATTGAACCATCTCTTTGTTGGTAATTTTCCATAACAGCTACTAAAGTTCTCCCAATAGCTAAACCACTCCCGTTTAAAGTTCCCACATAATGAGTTTCTTTATCTGTGCTTTTATATCTTGATCTCATTCTGATTGCCTGAAATGTTGAACATGATGAACATGAAGATATTTCTCTATATTTGTTTTCAGATGGTAGCCATACTTCGATATCATATGTTTTTTCAGCACTAAAACCCATATCACCAGTACATAAAATCATTTTTCTATAAGGCAAGCCTAAATCATCTAATATTTGAGTAGCACAATTTGTCATTCTCTCAAGTTCATCTTCGCAACGATTATTTTCAACTATACTCACCATTTCAACTTTGTAAAATTGATGTTGACGTATCATTCCTTTTGTATCTTTCCCATAACTTCCAGCTTCTTTTCTAAAACAAGGTGTTGATGCAACAAATCTCATTGGTAATTGGTTAAGATCTATAATTTTATCTTTTACAATATTTGTTAAAATAACTTCTGCAGTAGGTATTAAAAATTTTCTCTCAGAAGAATCATCAAATTTAATCTCAAATTGATCATTTTCAAATTTAGGTAATTGACCTGTACCATACATAGTTTTTTCAGAAGCCATTAAAGGTGGTGAAATTTCACTATAACCGTTTATCAATATGTGCTTATCTAACATATAATTTGATAATGCTCTCTCTAATAAAGCCAATTTATCTTTAACAAAAACAAATCTTGATCCAGTAGTCCTAGTGGCTAATTCAAAATCAAGCATTTTCAGATTTTCACCAAGTTCGAAGTGTGTTTTAGGTTTAAAATCAAATATCGGCAAAGAGCCAGACTTTAAAATTTCCACATTATCGTTTTCATCAATTCCATTAGGCACATCTTGATGGGGAATATTTGGAATATTTGATAAAATATTTTCTAAATCGGCTTTAGTTTTTTTTTGGCTAGTCAATATTGATTCTAATTCTTTAGATATTTCTTTTGATCTTTTAAAAAACTTTTCTTCTTTAGATTTAGAAATCTTTTTTTTTTCACTCTCTAAAATTTCTTTTTTTTGAATAAAATTTCTATTTTTTTCGTCTAATTTTTTTATTTTATCTATATCTAAATCAATATTTCTTTTTTTTATTTGAATTTTGAAATTCTCTAAATTTTTACGTATATCTTTGATATTATGCATCGTCTTCTTTTATTTTTTTATTCTCAATAAATTTTACAGAAAATATAGATAATTCATATAGTATTAATAAAGGTACAGCTAAACCTATTTGAGTAATCGGATCTGGGGGTGTCAAAAAAGCTGCCATAGCAAATATTATAACAACAACATATTTTCTTCTTGTTTTTAAAAATTGAGAGTCAATTATACCAATTCTAGCAAGTAAACTTAAAACTACTGGTAACTGAAAGCTTATCCCAAAAGCAAATATTAATTTCATTATAAGAGATAAATATTCGTTAACTTTAGCCTCAAGTTGAATTGGTAAATTTGTTGATAAACCTGAACTTTCAAATGATAAAAAAAACTTAATTGCTAAAGGCATTATTAAATAATAAACCAAGATACCACCTAAAAAAAAAAGTATTGGTGTTACCACTAAATACGGAAGAATTGCTATTTTCTCATGTTTATAAAGTCCCGGTGCAATAAATTTCCAAATTTGCATTAAAATGAATGGACAAGTTACAAAAAAAGCAGCAAAGAAAGAAACTTTTAAATATGTTAAAAATGTTTCTTGAAGGGCAGTAAATATAAGCCTTCTATCTGTACCGTCATTTTTAACAGCTTGGGCGTAAGGTTCTACTAAAAAACCATACAAATGTTCTGCAAAAATATAACATCCAATAAAAAAAATAATCAAAAAAATAAAACAATGTATTAATCTTTTTCTAAGTTCAGTTAAATGACTTACAAAACCGCTCTCTTGTTTTTCATTATACATCTTTTTTATCTTCTTTTTTATTCTCTTTTTTTGAAACTGAATTTTCTTCTAAATCAATATTAGAAACTTCATTTTGAATATTATTTATATATTTTTTTGCAGTACCAATCCAAGAACCAGCTTTTTTAAGCATTATAGGAAAATCTTTTGGACCTAATACTATAATAGCTAAAGCAACAACTATTAAAATCTCAAACCAACCAATAGTAGGCATGTGATTTAATCTTTATTTTCAGAATCTTGTTTATTTTCGGAAATATTTTTTGGCTCTGTATCTTCTGTCACATCAGAAGCCATACCTTTTTTGAAACTTTTAATTCCTTTTGCTACATCACCCATCAGACTAGATATTTTTCCTCTTCCAAAAAGTAATACTACTAAAATAACAACTATTGCTATTTGCCAAATTCCTATACTCATAAATAACTTATATCCTGTTTAGAAATAATTTAAAAGTGACTTTTTATTTTTTATCTTCTTCATTTAAAGTGCTATTCAACATTTCATCAATATTTGAATAAATATCCTCTTTTTTTTCATCTTGTTTTTCTTTGTAAAATTTTCCTGAACCAAATATCGCATCATCAATACTTGTGGTGTCGATTAATCCCGCAGCGCCTAACTCGTCTATAGTGGGTAAATCTGTTAGTTTTTGGAGATTAAAGTGACTCAAAAAATCTTCGGTAGTAACATATTGAATTGGTTTACCAGGAACATCTTTACGACCTCCTGGTTTAACCCAGTTAAGTTCCATCAGAATATCAAGAGTATTTGTTCCAAATGCAACACCTCTAATTTCTTCAATTTCAGCTCTTGTTACTGGTTGATGATAAACTATAATAGCAAGAGTTTCTACTGCGGCTCTAGATAATTTTTTTTCAACAGTTTTCTCTTGAGTCATTAAATTTGATAAATTTGGAGAAGTTCTAAAAGACCATTTTTTAGAAATACAAACTAAATTTATACCTCGATGAGAATATTCTAATTGAAGTTTTTCTAATAATTTTTGAATATTTATCTTTTTAGAAAGTTTACTTTCAATAGTGTCAACATCTAACGGCTCTGCAGCAGCAAAAATTATAGCTTCAATTTCTTTTTCGATAGATGAAAGTTTTGACGGAAACTTGACTATATTATCATCTTTTTCTATTCTTTTTTTATTCATCTATTTTCTTTAATATAAACATCTTCAAAATAATTATCTTGTTTCATTTTTAAGTCACCTTCTTTCACAAGTTCTAATGAACCAGCAAATATTCCAGCTTTACCTGTTCTTTTAAATTTTTTTCCAGATTTAAAATTTTTAGGTATCAAATCATCTAGATTTTTCCAATTAGTTAATTTACCAAAAAAATTTTTTATAGTCTTAATACCATCTTCTGTTGTGAAGACCGGTAATTTAGGAATACTAATTTTTTGGAAATCTTTAGTCATCAATATTAAGGAATAAGCCTTTAAAAGCTCAAATAAATTTAAATTATATTCTGCACTATAAATAGATCTTATATTTCCCCTCATGCCACGAGTTCTAATTTCTCGACCTAATCTTTTTCTTTTTAACATTTGGTCAGACAATAAACGAATTAATTCTAATTTCTTTAACTGAAGTTTTAATCTTTCAGCAACTTCTTGTACTTTAAATTCTTCATCTATTGATCCAGGCAATAATAATTTAGACTTTAAATATGCTAACCAAGTTGCCATTAAAAGATATTCTGATGCAACTTCTAAATTTAAATCTTTCTTACTTAGGATGTAATTATTAAATTGATCTGCTAGTTTTGTAATTGATATTTGCTCAAGATTAACTTTTTGTGCTTTAGCTAAGTCTAAAAGAACATCGAGTGAACCATTATAATTATCAATATTAATTTCAAAAAAATTTTTATCAGATTCGACCATACCTTAATATTAACTCAAATTTTTATAAAATTCTGATGTTTTTTTTAATATAAATGAATTAACTTTTGGGGAATTCTTTGCAACAATAGTCATTTCATTTATATTTCCATTACAATGAAGTGCTATATTACAACCTGCTTCAAAAGCCTTTCTAGTATTTTCTGAAATAGAATATTTTAAACTTTTCATAGATAGATCGTCCGAAATTATCAAATTCTTAAATTTAATTTGGTTTCTAATTATCTTTATCAATTTTTTTGAATGTGTGACGGTATTATCAGGATCTATTTTATTAAATACGATATGTGCTGTCATAGCAAATAATGAATTTTTATATTTAAAAGCCTTAAAATCATTCTTTTTAAGATAATCTAAACTTTTATTAACACTAGGAGTAAAATTGTGACTATCTACTTTAGCAAGACCATGACCAGGAATATGTTTTATAACAGTTTCAATTGAATTATTTTTATAATGTTTAATGCACAAATCACCAATATCCGATACTATTTTAGGATTATTTGAAAAAGAACGATCTCCAATTATATTTGAACTACCTTTATATCTTAAGTCTAATACTGGAACTGTATTAATGTTTATACCTAAATTTTTTAAAAGATAACTAATTTTATCTATAAATAATTTATAAAAAATATTAAAAAATCTTTTATCTTTGATAAAAATTTTTCCAAAATATTCGGAAGTTAAATTTTCTAATGAAATTATTTTGTTTAATCTATTTACTCTACCACCTTCTTGATCAATAATAATAGGATAATTTTTATCTTTAAAAATTTGTTTTATATTTAGTGTTAATTTTTTAATTTGTTTAATATTCCTTAAATTTCTAGAGAATAAAATTACACCCCAAGGTTTATATTTTCTTAAAAAGTGAATTTCTCGTTTATTAAGTTTAATTCCTTTGATACCAATAATAAAAGATTTTCGGTTATTCATTTTTTTCCAGTAATTCCCAGAAATAATATTTCTTCTTTTTTTTTGTCTGATTATTTTTGACATACTCAATAATATTTTGAGTATCATTACTTAATGTTGGTATTGTTTGTGAAAATATCATAATTTTTTCATTTAAATTTAATAATGCTCTGTAAGATTTTTTTTTATGAGATTCTGAAAAATAATATTTTATTGTAAAAAAAATAAAAAGAAAAATTATCATCAGATATAGTAAATACTTTAATTCTTTAATCATTACATTTTTTCTGGAGTATCAACTCCTATAATTTTCATTCCAGAACTAACTACGTTTGAAATTACTTTTAAAAAAACTAATTTTTTATTGGAAATTTTTTTATCATTACTTATAAATCTTTTTTCAGGATTATCTTTTCCTAAATTCCAATATGAGTGAAATAAAGAGGCTAATTCAAATAAGTAAGTAGGTATTCTGTGCGGCTCAAGCTTGTTACAAGATATATCAATGCACTTAGGCCATTCAGATAGTTTCTTTAAAATTTTAATCTCATCTTTGGAATACTCAAAATCATAGTTGGTTATATTTAGATCTGATTTTAAATCTTTACCGATATGTCTAAACACTGAGCATATTCTTGCATAACAGTACTGAACGTAATAAAGAGGATTGTCTTTTGATTTTTCTATCACGTTATCAAAATCAAAATCAAGCTCGACATCACTACTTCGATTTAACATTATAAATCTTGTTGCATCTTTTCCTACCTCATTAATTAGATCTTCTATAGTTATATAATCCCCTTTTCTTTTAGACATTTTAAAAGGTTTCTTGTCTTTTATAAGTTTAACAAGCTGGCTAACTTTACAAATTAATCTCTCTTTAGAATTTGATAGAGCTTCAACAGATGATGAAATTCTTTTTATATAACCAGCGTGATCAGCACCTAAAATATTAATAAGCCTATCAAATTTTCTATCCAATTTATTTTTGTGATAAGCAACATCGCTTGCAAAATAAGTCCAAGCACCATCAGATTTTTGTAATGCTCTATC
>TARA_B100001057_G_scaffold501075_1_pt1 | contig 13277 bp, 9 predicted proteins | sample TARA_B100001057 | Tara Oceans TARA_B100001057 (sample SAMEA2621839) | marine metagenome | biome: marine biome (ENVO:00000447); feature: surface water layer (ENVO:00002042); material: "saline water (ENVO:00002010), including plankton (ENVO:xxxxxxxx)" | depth 5 m
TTTCTAAAGGCTTTTCCAGTTTGAGCAATACCAAATGGTATTTTCATCCTAGATGTTTTTTGAACATTTAGATAATTAAGAAAAATACCTTGTGCTGTCTCAGGTCTTAGATATAGATCCATACTAGAATCTTCAGATGCACCTAATTTTGTACTAAACATTAGATTAAATTGTCTAACTTCAGTCCAATTACATGTACCTGAAATTGGACATTTAATTTGTAAATCTTCAATTAGCATTTTTACAGATGCTAGATCATCATTTTCAAAAGCAGACACCATTTTAGATTTAGTTTTGTCAATTGATGATAATATTTGTTGGACTCTAGAGTTAGTCTCAATAAACTGTTTTTTATCAAACTTTTCCTTAAACTTTTTTTCTGCCTTAACTATTTCTTTTTGAACTTTCAAGTTTAATTTTTCAATATAATCTTCAATTAAAACATCCGCTCTATATCTTTTCTTTGAGTCTTTATTGTCAATTAGAGGATCGTTGAATGCATCTACATGGCCAGATGCTACCCATGTTTTTGGGTGCATAAATATTGCTGAATCAATTCCGACTATATTTTCATTAAGTTGAACCATAGATCTCCACCAATATTCTCTAATATTATTTTTTAGAAGAGTTCCATTATGAGCATAGTCATATATTGCATTTAGTCCTTCATATATTTCACTTGAAGGGAACACAAAGCCATATTCTTTAGAATGAGATATTATTTTTTTTAAAGAATCTTTATCCATTAGTATATTGTAAAAATAGTTCTTTTTAGTATTTTAAATACGTTTATTTGTAATTGAATTTATTGAATGAAGAAATTATTTTACACAATTTTAATATTATTTATAATTAGTAGCTGTGCAAAAAGGGGTACACCATCTGGAGGCCCAGAGGACAGTATTCCTCCTGTGTTAATTAACGCAAGTCCTAAGCTAAACTCAATTAACTTTAATTTTGAAGAAAGAATTAGATTAACTTTCGACGAATATATCAAGTTAGATAAAATTGAAGACCAATTAATAATTTCGCCTCCATTAGATAGAAAATATTATGATATCAAACCGCTTAGTGGAGTGACAAAAAAAATTTTTATAGAATTTCTTGACACTCTTCAAGAGAGTACAACTTATACTATGAACTTTGGAAATAGTATTCTTGATAATAATGAAGGAAATCCATTAACGTTTTTTAGTTATACTTTTTCAACTGGAGAGACAATTGATTCTCTTTATTTAAAAGGTAATATATCAGATGCATATAACATTGAAGCTGATGATTATGTTTCAGTTCATCTTTACAGAATAGATTCTTTACTAAAAGACTCTATAATATTCAATAGTAAACCTACTTATGTTTCAAATACTTTAGATTCAACTTCATATCAATTTCAAAATCTAAAAGAAGGTAATTATTTAATTATTGCACTAAAGGATATTGATAATGATTATCTTTTTGATCCTTTCTATGATAAGATTGGATTTTTAGATTCAATAATATATTTACCAAGAGACTCAATAGTTAATTTTAAATTGTTTAAAGAAGAGACAGAATTAATTTGGGACAAGCCCCACTTTATTAATAGTGAGAAAATTGGATTCGGTTATTATGGTAAACTAAATTTTGATAAGATAGAAATTGCCACTTCAATACCTGATAGTGTTAAATTTTTATTTACTAAGGAAAAAGAAAAAGATACGATTAATCTGTGGCTTTCTAGAAATAGTTTTGATTCATTAAATGTTAATCTTGTTGAAAGAGACACAACTAAATTAGTTACAATAAAATTTGATAGGGCAAAAGATACTCTAATAGATTCATTAAGTATTTCCACAAAGACTCAAAGATTACTTGATCTTAACGAATCATTTAAGCTTTCAAGTAATATACCTATCATTGATATTAACGAATCATTTATTACAATAAAGGATATTGATTCAGTTATTGTGCCTTTTACAACTTCGATTAATCAAGATATGAATGAACTTGAAATAAATTTTGAGGTATTACCATCTGATAATTATAAAATATTAATTCTACCAAGTGCTATAAAAGATGTTAAAGGGGTAATTAATGATACCTTAAATTACAATTTGGTAACCCAGACTATTGAAGATTACGGAAATATATTTTTAGATATCGTAAGAAATAATGATTCAAAATTTATTCTTCATATGATAGATAGTAATGGGGAAGTAATAAAAGAAATTAAAAATGTTAATCAAAACTCAACCTACAACTTTGAATTAATAAAACCTGGAAAATATTTATTTAGACTTATTGAAGATATTAATAAAAATAATATATGGGATACTGGTAATTATCTCAAAAAAATTAAACCTGAACCAGTTTACTATTTCCCAAATGAACTTGAAGTAAGAGCAAATTGGGACCTGAATGAAACTTTTGATTTAAACAAAAAACAATCAGTTAATGATTCCATTAACTAATGATTTAGGCTTTCAATAGATTAAATTTTAGCTTTGTAGAATTCTCTATTCATTCTAGCAATATTTTTAATAGAGATTCCCTTAGGACATTCAACTTCACATGCACCAGTATTGGTACAGTTTCCAAAGCCTTCTTCATCCATCTGTTTAACCATATTTAACACTCTTTCTTTTGCTTCAACCTTACCTTGTGGTAAATAAGAAAATTGAGAGACTTTAGCCGAGACATATAACATTGCAGATGCATTTTTACATGTTGCAACACATGCACCACAACCAATACATGTTGCCGAATCAAATGCATTATCTGCATCTTCTTTTCTTATAGGCAATGTATTTGCATCTTGTGTATTACCTGAAGTGTTAATACTTATATAACCACCAGAATGTTGAATTCGGTCAAATGCAGATCTGTCAACAACTAAATCTTTAATAATTGGGAAAGAACTGGCTCTAAATGGTTCAATGACAATTGAGTCTCCATCTTTGAACTTTCTCATATGTAATTGACATGTTGTGATACCTTTATCTGGACCATGAGCTCTTCCATTTATAAAAAGTGAACAGCTTCCACATATACCCTCCCTACAATCATGATCAAAAGAGATTGGATCAATATTTTCATTTATAAGTTTCTCATTTAAGACATCGAGCATCTCTAAAAAGGACATGTCCGGTGATATGTCTTCAATTGCATACTTTTTAAAGGAACCTTTAGACTCAGGGTTATCTTGTCGCCATATTTTGAGGTTAAGTTTCATTTTAATATTTAGCCGATTTATTATTAGTTATTGTATTTATAATAAAATCTCTTAAATCTTGATTTGATTTTTTCAGATCTTCTCTTCTTAAATACATCATGTGTCCACTCTCATATCCCTTGAATGTAAAACGATCTTTTAATTTACCTGTTTTATCTACTTGTTGAATAGTATATTTTCCCGCAGAAAAAGTGGTTGCTCCGTCATAATAACCAGATTGTACAAGAACATTAAGAAATGGGTTTTGAGCAATAGCAAGTCTGAAGTTTTTTCTTGTAGGATAATTTTCTGTGTCCCAAGGTCTAACAGAAAGTTCTCCTCTTGCATAAGTATTATATTTAAGATCTGTTTGAAAGTCTAAAACCTCTTTGACGTATGCATTCATTGCCGGAGTAAATGAGTGATTCCAGGAGTCATACTCAGCATTATATTCTGGATACTGTCCAGCATCCTGACTGTCAATTCCTTTATATCTTGAATCTAACCTTCCTATTGTATAACCCTCATCTCTCAGTAATTCTTTCCAAAAAAAGTAAGTGTTAATATTTAAGTTATTGTCTAACACTTCTTCAGTTTTTATACCCGTTAAGTTTGAAATTTCCTGTGCAATTTTTTGTCTTTCATCACCAGAGACAAGCCCACCTTTAGCAAGAGCTGGTAGTAATCTATCATATGCGAATTTTTCTGATATATCAATCACCTCTAATAGAGACTTATTTTGGAGATCTTCATTTAATTTATTGTGATACCATGCAGTAGCTGTAAAATATGGGAAGTTAACTGAAGATCTAATTACCCCACCCCTTTCATCATACCCAATTTCGTAATCTGCTGGTGATACCAAAACAACTCCATTCAAATGCATCCATTGTGCCTGCTGAAGTTCGTATGCAAGTCCCATCACTCTTGGACCTCCATAACTTTCGCCAACTAGATATTTAGGTGATTTCCATCTTTCAGATCTTGTTATGAAAGTACTAATCCACTCTGCTAGATATTCAATATCCTGTCTCATACCAAAGAATTTTTTTGTTGCTTCTTCTTTTGTCATATCCTTTATAATTCTTGAGAAACCAACATTAATAGGATTAACAAAAACAATATCGGCGACATCCAAAATAGAATAAGGATTAGTTTTATATCCATATGGTTGAATTGGATAGCCTTCATCATCAATAATTAAGTTATATGGGCCTGTGTACCCTAAATGCATCCAGATTGAAGCTGAACCAGGTCCTCCATTAAAAGAAAATACAATTGGTCTGTTTGTATTATTTTCAATATCTGTTCTCTTGTAATAAGTATAATAAAGTGATGCTATGACATCCCCCTTAGAATCCCATATTGGTTGAGTACCTGCTTGAGCTGAATAACTTACCTTCTCTCCTAGGATTACAGTATTATGATTTGTAATTACTTTTGTGTCTTCTGGAACTTTTCGACCATTTGGGCTACTCTGAGTATTTCCATAAAATGATACAATTAGTAATAAAATTGTTAATGTTTTTCTCAAATTAAATTATTTATATGATCTAGTTTTTACCTCAATTTCCTCATATTTAAGTTCTTCTTTATGAAGTTTCGCTTCTGAAGGTTCACCAACATATTCCCATGCTGATACAAACTTGTAGTTTAAATCATCTCTTATAGCTTCACCTTCTTTTGTTTGATATTCTTCTCTAAAATGACCTCCACAAGATTCATTTCTTTCAAGAGCATCTTTAGCAAATAGTTCTCCTAATTCAAGAAAATCTGCTACTCTTACTGCTTTAGCTAGTTGTTCGTTGAACTCATATTGCTTGCCAGTAACATTGACATTTTTATAAAAATCTTTTCTAAGCTTTTTAATTGCATTAATTGCATCAACAAGATCATTCTGATTTCTAGACATCCCACACTTATTCCACATTATTTTACCAAGTTTTTTATGATAATAATCGACAGAATTTTTCCCTTTATTTGAAATTAACTTATTAAGAAGTCCTTGAACGCCTTTTTCACACTCATCAAATTCTTTCGAATCTGTACTAATTTTTCCCGTACTAATATCATCTGCTAAATAGTCTCCAATTGTGTATGGCAAGACAAAGTACCCATCTGCTAGTCCTTGCATTAGAGCCGAAGCTCCCAATCTATTTGCTCCATGATCTGAAAAGTTGGCTTCACCAATAGCAAAACATCCAGGTATCGTTGTCATTAAATTATAATCGACCCAAACACCACCCATTGTGTAGTGAACTGCAGGATATATTTTCATAGGAAACTTGTAAGGATCTTCATCAACAATTTTTTCGTACATCTGAAATAGATTACCGTATTTCTGTTTGATAACTTCTTTACCTAACTTATTAATAATCTCAATATTATTTTCATCCTGACCATTTAATAAAGCTTTTTCTTTTCCGTATCTACTTATTGAATGTGAAAAATCTAAATATACTGCCTCACCTGTTTTATTTACACCGAAGCCATTGTCACACCTCTCTTTAGCTGCTCTTGAGGCAATGTCTCTTGGCACAAGATTTCCAAATGCAGGATATCTTCTTTCTAAATAATAATCTCTATCCTCTTCTTTTATATCTATAGGTGATAATTTACCTTCTCTAACAAGTTTTGCGTCAGTCTTATCTTTTGGCACCCATATTCTTCCATCGTTTCTTAATGATTCAGACATTAATGTTAGCTTAGATTGATAATCTCCCGATACAGGTATACATGTTGGATGAATTTGAGTAAAACAAGGGTTTGCAAAGAAAGCTCCTTTCTTGTGTATTTTCCAGGAAGCAGTAACATTACTTCCCATTGCATTGGTAGAAAGATAAAATATGTTACCATATCCACCTGAAGCAATAACTACTGCATGTGCAGAAAATCTTTCGAGTTTACCTGTTACATGATCTCTTGTTATAATTCCTCTAGCCTTTCCATTAATTTTAACAAGCTCCATCATTTCATGCCTACTGTACATCTCAATTTTACCTCTAGCTATCTGTCTATTCATAGCTGAATAGGCGCCCAATAATAATTGTTGACCAGTTTGACCTTTAGCATAAAAGGTTCTGGATACTTGAACCCCTCCAAAAGATCTATTATCAAGTAATCCACCGTAATCTCTAGCAAAAGGAACACCCTGTGCAACGCATTGGTCGATTATATTTCCAGAAACTTCAGCTAGTCGATAAACATTTGCTTCTCTTGAGCGGTAATCCCCACCTTTAATAGTATCGTAAAATAAGCGATAATCTGAATCTCCATCACCTTGATAATTTTTTGATGCATTTATCCCACCTTGAGCAGCAATAGAATGAGCTCTTCTTGGGGAGTCTTGAAAACAAAAAGCTTTAACATTATATCCCAATTCAGCTAAGGTAGCTGATGCTGATGCTCCTGCTAAACCTGTACCCACTACAATAATATCGATATTCCTTTTATTAGAAGGACTAACGAGGTTAATGCTACCTTTATGGCGCTGCCATTTAGTGGCTAGGGAACCTAAAGGAGCATTTGAATTAAGTTTAGACTTAGTTTCAGGTGTTTTAATTTCTGAATCAAGTAATTTATAAATTTCAAATTCAGATTTAAGCTTTTCAGGTGTTAAGGTTTCATTTTTGGACTTATATGAACTAATAATATTTTCAAGTTGTGATTTAATAGATTTGATTCTTCTGTTTTTTGTACCAGAATCTTTGTCTGTTGACTTAACCTTCTTTTTATCAAAACACCAATTCTTATTATTAATCTTTATACTACAAAAAACTTTTGTCCTTTTATTGTTATTGTGATAGATAAAAAAGGGTGAGACACAATCATCTTTACCGTTCTTGTATTTAATATGTTTTTCCGTCAAATATAAACCCATAGTGCAAATATATAATTAAAATTCATTTGTACCCCATTTTGTACCCCATTTTATCAATGCATCAAATGATGAAAAACTGCAATAAAAATGAAGCCAAAAGGAATAAATATTGAAAATATAAATGTCAATGATTGAATTGGCTTGTGATACTTAGAATCAACACCAACTGTTTTAAATGATGAGCTAAATCCATGGAGTAAATGAAGTGCTAGAAAAATAAACGAGAAAGAGTAAATTGATGTTCTTATTGGACTCTCAAATTTATGTACAAGCTCCTCATAATATCTATTTGGATCATCAGGTAAAAATTCAATATACTTATAATTAATCTCTGGAACCCAGAAATCATAAAAATGAAGAAATAAAAATACTAAAACAACTCCTCCACTAAATATCATGTTTCGAGAAATCCAAGGTGCATTGTCTCTTCCTGCATATCTGGAATAATTTTTACCCCTTGACTTGCGATTGAGGATTTCCAAATAAAAACCCATGACAAAATGAAAAACGACACCAAAAATTAAAATTGGTTGTAAAATAAATTGAACAAGTGGGTTGGTTCCCATAAAATGTGAAAGGAAATTGAATATGTCTTCACTAAAAACAGAAGTAACATTTATCAAAAAATGCTGAGTTAAAAAAACTACTAAAAAAATACCTGACAAGGCCATTAGTAATTTTTTTCCAATAGAGGAACTAAAGATAGAAATCAATGACATATTAATAAATTCAACTTGTAAAATTAATTCATAATAATTGAAATAACTATTTTATTTTAAATAGTTTTCCTTTCTCTTGTTATGTCTATTAATAATAGCATTATATAGAAAACTTATATTATCAATATATAGTGCTTGTACCCTACTCTGTACCCCTATTAATAAATTTTAGTAAATATTTTTCTATCTAAAAAAAACTAAATTATAATTTTAAATTTCTAAATTTTAAAGATATTTGATAATTATGAGATATATACCATTAAAAAATAGCATCTACAAGAAAAATCGATTGAATTTTATGAATCAGATGAAGGGTGATGCTTTAGCAATATTTAACTCCAACGACATTTATCCTGTAAGTGCTGATACAGAGCTTCCCTTTGAGCAGCATCGTGATATATTTTATTTAACTGGTATAGATCAAGAAGAAACAGTGCTATTACTTTATCCAAATTCTAAAGAAAGTTTAAATAGGGAAATATTATTTATTAGAAAATCTGATAAACACACTAAAGTTTGGGAAGGAGAAAAACTAAGCAAGGATCTTGCTTTAAAACTTTCTGGAATTGAGAATATTCAATTTGTTGATGATCTTAAAGAAATCCTTCATTCTATCACAACTAAAGTTGATACGTTTTATATTAATAAGAACGAACACTATAGAGCAAATTCGCCTGTGGAGACAAGAGAAGACAGGTTTACTAAGTGGTTGTTAAAAAAGTATACGGCTCATAAAGTTTCCAAGAGTAACCCAATACTTCAAAGGCTTAGATCTATTAAAGCTAAAGATGAGATAGGGCAAATTAAAAGAGCCTGTGAAATAACAAGAGATGGTTTTAATAGAGTACTAAAGTTTGTAAAACCTAATGTTTGGGAATATCAGATAGAAGCAGAGTTTATTCATGATTTCATTAATAATTCTTCCAAAGGTTTTGCTTACACACCAATAATTGCAAGTGGAAATGATAATAACGTACTGCATTATATTAAGAATAATAAAATATGTAAAGAAGGTGAGTTAATCCTGATGGATGTCGGAGCTGAATATGGAAATTATTCAAGTGACATGACTAGAACTATTCCTGTCTCTGGTAAATTTTCTAAAAGACAAAGAGAAGTCTATGAATCCGTTCTCAGGGTTAAAAATGAGGCGACAAAACTAATTAAAGCTGGAAATAATTGGAAAAATTTTCATGAACAAGTTGGGGAAATAATGACATCTGAATTATTGAAAATTAAATTAATTGATAGAGTTGATATAAAAAATGAAACAAAAAAAAATCCAGCCTATAAAAAATATTTTATGCATGGAACATCTCATCATATTGGACTTGACACACACGATTATGGACTTCTAGAAGATCCATTTCAAGAGAATATGGTGTTTACAGTTGAGCCTGGAATTTATATCCCAAAAGAAAGTTTTGGCATAAGACTTGAAGATGATGTTGTTGTCCAGAGCAAGGGTGAACCAATAAATTTAATGGAAGATATTCCTATCGAACCGGATCATATTGAAGATTTAATGAACTAATTACTTTCTTGATAGTCTTGCAATTTCACTAAAACTTACATCCATATATTTAAATACTTCGTCAGCAATAAGCATATCAGAATATTTGTCTAACCAATCCTTGTGAAACGATAGGTCAAATTTTCCAGGATTATTTATGAAAAATTCAACTTGATATATATCGTCTATATTTCCAGGAAGAGAAATGTTTCTTGCATAATGGAAGTTATCAATTAAATTGATGTGTGGAATTAAATCAACATATGACTTGATACCTGTAGTCTGGTTTGTAATTATTGCATTAATTTTTAAATACGGAATAAAACCTCCAGCTGGTGTTCCCTCAGGAATATTATCTTCATCCCAATTAACTCTTGCCTCTATATGAATATCCGTTTGGGTCTCAGAAAGATTATAGTTTTTAGGGTAAACAGTATCCTTAATAGCACCTTCAAAAATAAATTTAATTCCTGGTTTTAAGTTTTCTTCACCTATAACCAACTCTTGTGATAATAATAAATTTGAAAAGATTAATGATAAAATTGTACAAATAATATAGTTTTTCATCGCTATTTAAATTCTTCTTTTTTTAAGATTTTTATATCGTTTATTAATTCCTCCATTGAATCATTATTTGTTCCATCATAAAAGCCTCTGATTCTTCTTTGAGTGTCAACTAATACAAAGTTTTCTGTATGTATCATATCAAAAGCACTTGAGCTTTCGATATCCTCGGCTACTAAATATGATTTTCTAGCTAAATTATATATCTGTTTTTTATCACCCGTTACCATATTCCATTTAGAATCTATGACACCCTTTTCTTCAGAGTATTTTTTTAGAACAGGAACCGAATCAATTTCAGGAGTTACTGAATGGGATAAAAGTAAAAGATTATCGTCATCCTTAAATTCTTCTTGAAGGAATACCATGTTTTCTTTCATAATTGGACAAATTCCAGGACATGTTGTAAAGAAAAAGTCTGCAACATATATTTTACCATCATAGTTTTTATTTGTAACAACTTGATTATTTTGATTTACTAATGAAAAGTTATCAATTTTGTGAAACCTTTTAATGTGTTGAACAGTACTGTCTACCAATTCATATTTAACCATATTAGGCTGATATATTGGAAGCTTTTTTTCTGGAGTCAGTACACTATAAAACATAAAAACTGCAGCTGACGATATTGACAGCATTATAAATACAAAAAGACCATACTTTTTTAACATATTTTTTTTATTTGGGGATAACAAAGATAATCGAAGGAATTAAAAAAATATTAAATTTGCTATTCAAAAATTAAAATATGTTTACTCCAGAATTTTTTATTAAGGCAACCCAATTATTATTATCCCTTTCAATTTTAGTTGTACTTCATGAATTAGGTCATTTTATACCTGCAAGATTGTTTGGGTGTAGAATTGAAAAGTTTTATTTATTTTTTGATGTTAAATTTTCTTTATTTAAAAAGAAAATTGGAGAAACAGTTTATGGTATTGGATGGTTGCCACTTGGAGGTTATGTAAAAATATCCGGAATGATTGATGAAAGCTTTGACAAGGAGCAAATGAAAAAACCACCTCAACCATGGGAGTTTAGATCAAAACCAGCTTGGCAAAGACTTATTATAATGCTAGGTGGTGTTACAGTTAATCTTTTGCTTGGGTTTTTTATTTACATGATGGTACTTTTTGTATGGGGTAAAGAAACTCTTCCTCAAGATAATATTCCGTTGGGTCTTCAGCCTTCTTCAGTTGTTCAACAGATTGGTTTTGAGAAAGGAGATAAAATTGTGAATGTTGATGGAAAGCAACTTGATAATATTCTTGATATCAATAGGATTTTGTTGTTAAGACCTGTAGATGAAATTACTGTTCAAAGGGTAAATGGGAATAGTGAGGAAATAAAAATTCCAGAAGATATTGGTAATGAAATTTTTCAAAGTGGTCAAATTTTGAGTTTTAGCCCTCTTTTTACAGCTACTGTTGACTCAGTATTGAATGATTCTCCTGCATTATACTCTGGTATGCAAAAAGGTGATAAGATAGTTTCAGTAAACGGGACAAACATATATGACTGGTCATCTTTTTTAGATTGGATGGAAAATAACTCAGATAACTCTTTAGATGTTGTTGTTGACAGAGGAGGTGCTGATTATAACTTATCTATTGAAAGGTCTACTGATGGTACAATTGGTATTTCTAAGCTTAATACAGGTATAGAAACAATTAATCAAAAAGTTGGTCTGTTTGATAGCATTTCACAAGGTTTCAATTACGGATATTGGACATTATATGAGTACATAGCTGGATTTTCGTTTGTTTTTACAAAGAAAGGAGCACAACAATTAGGTGGATTTGGAACTATAGGTAATCTTTTCCCAGCTAAGTGGGATTGGAAAGGATTCTGGCTTTCAACTGCTTTAATTTCTATCATTCTTGCTTTTATGAATGTTCTTCCTATACCTGCATTAGATGGAGGTCACGTAATGTTTCTGTTTTATGAAATGGCTACGGGCAAAAAGCCAAGTGATAAGTTCATGGAGATTTCAACAATGATTGGCTTTTTTATTTTAATTGCATTAGTATTATACGCTAATGGTAACGATTTAGTTAGAGCTTTTACGAATTAAAAAAGGCTAGATAAAAATACCTAGCCTTCTTACAATTAACTAACACAATATTTTAAAAATTATATTTTAGTCCAATAGAGATATTTCTACCCATCTCGTGAATTCCTGCAGTTTTTAACCTTGATAAATGATCATAATATTCTTTATCAAAAATATTACTCACTCTCCAGAATAAGTTTAAATCATTTTGTAAAAAGCTTGTCTTATAGTTTCCAGAAAGATTAAGAATTGAGTAACCATCAGTTTCATCCTCATACATAGAAACTCTACTTTGTTTTGCTTTAGCAATAAAGTCAACTTCAACAGAATAATTATTCCCAAAATCTATATTGAAAATTTGATTGAAGGTTAAAGGTGAAATAAATGGCAATGCTTCTCCATCAGCAGCCTCTGCAAAAACATATTCAAGTGATGTATAATATGATAACCAATCAATACTTGTGTTTTTATTTAAATGAATTTCACCCCCATATAGTTTTGCGTCTTGTTGAAGGTAATTAAAGACTCTGAATTCACCTTCAAACATGTTTGAGGGTTTTAGATAAATATAATCACTGATACTATTGTAGAAAATATCAAATGATAAAATTGAGTTATCACCATTTACTTGATAAGAAAGATCAGTTTGTATACTTTTCTCTGCATTTAAATTGTCATTCCCCTTTTTATATTGAAAGGATCCATGATGATTACCGTCAGCATAAAATTCAATTAAATCAGGAGCTCTAAATCCAGAGCTTAAATTCAATCTTAAGATTGAATTTTGATAATCTTTTTTATATCCAATAGATCCATTAAAATTCGAAAAATCATTTGAACTTGATTTACTTGATATAGATCGTTTGTCATACCTTGCTCCAATTAGAAACTGTGAAGAACCACTTAAATCAATCTGACTAAGCGCATACAATCCAAAGTCTTTTTTCTCTGCATCAGGGATTAATTCCTCATGACCAAAGTTTTTATTTTCTTGATTAAGGATACTTGACCCAATAATAATATTTAAGTTTTCTGAACTAGGTAAGGTTAGTTTTAAATCTAATGAGTTTGTTATAAGCTCCATGTCAAGTTCTGCTTCTCCTTCTTCATGACCCTCATGACCCTCATGATCATCATGATCATCATGACCCTCTTCTTCATGGTCATCATGATCATCGTGGTCATCATGACCCTCTTCTTCATGGCCGCCAAACTCCAATCTTTCATTTAACTGTCTTCCAACTGTTATATCAAGAGTGTTGTTGTTCCCCATATTAAAGGTATTTTTCCAAGTCAAATTTGTGTGATTAATCTGCTGATAGTGCTCCTCATCTCCATGGTCATCATGATCATCATGG
>TARA_B100001057_G_scaffold73194_1_pt1 | contig 13265 bp, 8 predicted proteins | sample TARA_B100001057 | Tara Oceans TARA_B100001057 (sample SAMEA2621839) | marine metagenome | biome: marine biome (ENVO:00000447); feature: surface water layer (ENVO:00002042); material: "saline water (ENVO:00002010), including plankton (ENVO:xxxxxxxx)" | depth 5 m
ACTTTGATCACTTCGGCTCCTTGATCTCCGAGCATCATAGCGGCTACCGGTCCGGAGACCATGCTGGTGAGGTCGATTACTTTGATTCCGTTGAGCGGACCCATAGGTACTCCGTTTAATTGCTACTGGCGTGGGTTATTGGCCTCAGCCGCACGCTGATAGGCTGGTCTGAGGATGATTCGGTCGCGATAGGCCTTTAGGGAACTTGCCAGAGGTATGTCGTAGTTCAAAACCCAGTTCAGGCAAGTGGTCAAAAATAGATCGGTGAGCGAGAACTTATCCTGTAGTAAGAATTCACGGTCACCCAGTGCTGTTTCGACGACTTGCAAGATGCGTAGAATGTATTCGCGAGCTGACGCCATTGCTGCAGGGGCTTCACCGTAGATATTGCTCAAGGCGCCGTGGCGACGCATGACGTAGAGACTTGTTTCGTCGAGTTCGCCATAAATGAAACTGAGCCACTCATCTTCTTTGGCCGCTTCTTCAATTGAGCTTGGGGCGCTGAGGCCGGAAGGGCTGCCGAACCGCGCCACCAGATAGCGGCAAATCGCAACAGTTTCAGAAAGCTTGACAGCTCCGACCTCGCAAAACGGGATCTTCTGTTTGGGATTCAGGGCGGTATAGGCGGCGGTTTTCGTCTCTCCCGTACGCGGACCGATAGGCTCGAGTCGATATTTCAGCCCGAGCTCTGCAGCGACCCAGATAGGCCGCAAGGTGCGCGCTGTACCCGCGCCCCAGAGCGTAATTAAGATTTCTTCAGAATTTGCCATGATGTACGCGCGTAATATACACGTCTCTGATGTCGTTCCTTTACTATGCAACAATCAGAAGCAACTGTGAAATCAAACCGGCTAATCTTGTTTTTTGCCGAGCTACAAGTGCAGCGAAAAACGCGGTAACCTTTCGGTAAAGCGAGGGCTCAGAAACTGTTGGACTGCCACCGCATTCTCGTTGGCTCGATCTGAGACGACACCGTGAATAATTTACTTAAATGGAGGGTATCCTGTGAAATCCGGAATCAGCAGGCGACATTTTCTTTTTGGCAGCTCGGCTATTATGGCAGCAGGAACCGTTCAAAGTATTCCCGGCACTCCCTTCTCACCTTCGATAAATCTGATGAAAAGTGCGTTAGGGCAGGGCGAAATTCCGATGCCCGCCGCGCCGATTCGAATGAGTTCCAATGAAAACCCGTGGGGGCCCTCGCGAGCAGCCTTGCAAGCAATCAACGCGGCGATACACGAAGCTAATCTTTATACGTTCTTTCTACAGGATGAAATGGCGGCGCTAATCGGCGAATTAGAAGAGATCAGCGCGGAACATATCAGTGTTGGCGCAGGTTCTGGGGAAATTCTTAAGATGGGCGGTCTGCTGGCTAGCATGCAGGAAGGCTCAATTGTCATACCAGACCCCACCTTTGAAGATCTTCCGGCATATGCGGGCGATAACGGCTGCGATGTGATCCGTGTTCCTGTGAACGGGCAGATGGCAATCGACCTTGAGGCCATGGCCAGCGCTATTCGCAGCGACACCAAGCTCGTCTACATTTGCAACCCCAATAACCCGATCCCCACTATTGTGGAGAAAAATGCGCTTAGAGACTTTGTTGAAGAGGTGTCGCGTGATTGCATGGTTTTTGTGGATGAGGCTTATCATGAATTCGTCGACAATCCAGATTACAGTAGCATGATGGATTTGGTCCGGGAGGGGCGTCGTAATATTATTATTGCGCGTACCGCGTCTAAGATTCATGGCCTGGCCGGACTGCGGGTTGGATTTGGGTTTTCACATCCGCAACTCGCAGCGGAGATCAATCGCCGCATGACGGGAACCCTGAATATTATTGGAATGCGCGCTGGGCTCGCCAGCTACCGTGATACGGAGCACGCTGCGTTTGTGTTGCGAAGCAACAAAGAGGCGCTGAATATCACTCAGAGCTACCTACGCGAGGCGGGCATTCGTCATATCGACTCTAATGCCAACTTTACCTTTTTGGAAACCGGTCAGGACATTGCTGAAGTACAGGCGCGCTTTCTCGAGCATAACATTCGGGTGGGTAGGCCATTTCTTCCATTCCGTAACTGGATGCGACTCAGCATGGCCAAGCCTGACGAAATGCGTTACTTCGTGCAGACTTACAAGAAGCTGTACGGGTAGACATTCGCGATATATGAGCCGCGGATTAATTACAAGGAACGAGTCAAGATCTTCTGACGATACGACCGTCAAGGTTCCTAGGAAGGTAAGTTACTCAAACCCCTTCAACCCTTTGGGCGCGGACGCTAGCGGAACAAATGTGTCTGTGCTCTCAACTCCTCGAAAGACAAGCTGGAGGTCCGCGATGCGTGGCTGCGCTTTAATTTATGTTATTTCTTTCTTCCTGATAACGAAGCTTTCCATACTTTACGTCCCGGCGTACGCGGATACGATTGTTGAGAGTGTGGGGTGGCCGGATGTTACTTATGATTCCTCGGTGCCTACCTTAGAATCCGTGCTGGGTTATGCCCCGGGGGACCAGATCACTTCCGAAGAGTTGGCCCATGCGTATCTTCGCGCGCTGGCTGGGGCTAAGCCTGAGCGAACACAGCTGATTGAATATGCCCGCAGCTGGGAAGGCCGACCGCTGGTCTATTTCCTCGTCGGCAGTGAACAGACCATGGATCGCCTTGGTGACGTCAAGGCTGGCATGCAAGCACTGGCAGATCCGGCTGGTCTTTCCCGTGGCGAGATCGATGCGCTGATTGAAGAACTGCCCGCCGTCGTGTGGCTTGCCTATGGGGTGCATGGCAACGAAATAGCCGGCACGGATGCGGGGCTACAAACTGCTTACCATCTGCTGGCTGCGAGGGGTGAGCCATTTGACTCCATTAGTAATAATACGCTGGTCGCAATAGACCCCAGTCAGAATCCGGACGGCAGGATGCGTTTCGTGAATCACTTTCGTGAAACCTATGGTATCGAGCCAAGCGTTTCTGCTATCTCGGCTGAGCGACGCGAACCCTGGCCGGCGGGTCGCACAAATCACTATCTATTTGATCTGAATAGGGACTGGCTTCCGCTTACCCAGCCGGAGGTAATCGGAAGAGTAAAGACTTTTCGGGAATTCTTTCCGTTGGTACACGTCGATATCCATGAGATGGGAACAGACTCAAGCTATTTTTTTCCGCCGCCGGCCCAGCCTTTCAATCCCCACTACACAGACACGCAGCAGGAGATGCTGGACGCCTATGGTCGGAACAACGCCAAGTGGTTCGATCGCTTCGGCTTTGAGTATTTTACCCAGGCTGTCTATGACGCTTACTACCCCGGATACGGAGACTCCTGGCCGGCGTTTCAAGGGAGTGTTGGCATGACCTTCGAGATGGCTTCGGCGCGCGGACTTGCGGGTGAGCGTCGTAACGGCGAATTGGTGACCTATGCGGATGGCGTCCAGCGTCATTTCGTGACGTCAATTGGAACGGTGGAGACCGCGTCGGTAAATCGGGAGTCCTTTCTGCGCAATTTCGTCGAATATAGACGCAGTGCGGATGCGGGTGAGCACGGTGGGCCACGCGAATATTTGATTCCGTTAGAAGGCGATCATTCAGCGGTCCACAAACTGGCCGCCAACTTGGTACTACACGGCATTGAGATTCGCCGAACGACAGAGAATGCTCAAGCGTGTGATGTCGATTTGCCCCAGGGTTCGTACTTGGTGACTTCTCGACAGCCCGCAGGGCGTATGGTGCGAACTTTCCTTGAAAAGGAAAGCCCAATGTCAGAGGAATTTCTTGCTGAGCAGGAGCGTCGGCGGAAACTGGGGTTGCGAGCAGAGCTTTACGATATTCTCGGGTGGTCTCTGCCGAGGTTGTATAACGTTGACGTGATCCCCTGCGATCGCGTCAGCATAAGTGAACAGCGTTTCGAGGGGACCGACCTCCCTGCGTATGAGCCGCCGGCGGCGTCGCAGGTTGGCTGGCTTGTGCCGTGGGGAAGTCAGGCAGCTGGTCGCTTTTTGGCAGCTGCGCAGCGTGCCGGGCTGAACGTGCAGGGCGCTGATGAGGTGATGACAATTGCGTCTCGCAGATACGAACGCGGTACGCTGGTGGTGCGCCTTGCGGATAACCCGGACTACGATGCTAATGGGTTGCACAGGATGGTCAGTCATCTTGCACAATTGAGTGCGGCAGAGGTTGTGGCTACGGACACTAGTTACTCGGAAGAAGGCGTCTCTTTTGGCAGTCGAAGCGTCATGGCTCTTCCGGCTCCTCGGATTGCGCTGGCATGGGATGAGCCCACCGTCTCGTATTCAGCAGGAAACACCCGGTTTGTGCTGGAGCGGCAATTTGCCTATCCGGTTGAGCCAGTCAGGGTTGAGCATATTGCGTCTGATGAACTCGATAGGTTCGACGTGCTTATTCTCCCTGATGGAGGGAACTACGCTGCTGCTCTTGCCGCACGAGGTGTTGAGCGCTTAAAAAGTTGGGTCGACCGTGGTGGCGTGTTGGTTACCATGAGCGGCGGTACGCGATTCGCTGCGGATGATGACGTAGGCCTTCTACCTACGGACCTTGAGTTGTTGGCCGGTGGTAAAGAGGCGGATGACGATGATGGCAATGTCGCCGAAGGGACCATATTGACTGACCAGGACGCCTACCAGAAGGCGATTTTGCCGGAAGCGCCGCGCCCAGACTCTATACCCGGTGTGCTAATGCGTACCAGGATTACGCAGGACACCTGGCTGAGCGCAGGTGTTACGGACGGCGTGGCTTTCATGGTACAAGGTCAGGATGTTTACCGCCCGCTCACTTTAGATGAAGGCTGGAACGCACTGTATTTTGATGCGCCTGAGAATCTTGGAGCAGGTGGCCATCTGTGGGCAGAAAACCGCCGACAGTGGGCATTCAAACCTGCTGTGGTTCAGGCAAACTTTGGAGATGGTCTGGTGATTGGTTTCGTTGCTGATCCTACTTTTCGCGCCGCCCTCGATGGTGCCAATGTGGTGTTTCTGAATGCGGTGCTGCGGGGTCCAGGTCACACCGCGCGGGTGCGCTGACGAGGCTGATGTATCGCTGCGCAGGCTCATTGATTGGCGCCGGATAGCTGAACCCATCCGTCCAGCAAGTAGGTTAGGGGCTGCGGCTCGGCTAGCGCCGCCCAAAAGCGGTTTATACGACCACTTGTACATATCTTTTGATTTGATCTGCGCCTGAGATTTCTTCGTTTCTAGACAGGGTCAGAGCCTAGTATAAGGGCAAGCCACATCAATCCTTTTCGGGAACTTTGGAGCAAGGCATGAGGATAGGAGCACCTAAGGAAACGGCTCAGGGTGAGGCGCGGGTAGCGCTGACTCCGGAGAGCGCCGAGCGTTTGCAGAAGCTCGGTTATGACTGTCTGGTGGAAAGCGGCGCCGGCGCAGCCGCGTCGATCACCGATGCGGCATATGAGGCGGTAGGCGTCAAAATCGCAGACACTGCAGCAGAGGTCTGGAGTGACGCAGACGTCATTGTGAAGGTACGGGAGCCTTCGGCGGAGGAAATTGAAGCCGCGCCTGATGGCAAGACACTGATAAGTTTTATTTGGCCGGCGGCGAATGAAGAGTTACTCGACAGACTGAAATTAAAAAATATGAGCGTGTTGGCCATGGATATGGTGCCGCGTATAAGTCGTGCACAAAAAATGGATGCGCTCTCTTCGATGGCCAACATAGCGGGCTATCGTGCAGTGGTTGAAGCGAGCAATAATTTTGGTCGCTTCTTCATGGGTCAGATGACGGCGGCAGGGAAAGTGCCTCCTGCTAAGGTGCTGGTGGTCGGCGCGGGCGTTGCCGGTCTCGCCGCAATTGGCACTTCGGTTTCTCTGGGTGCCATCACAATGGCCTTCGACGTGCGCCCAGAAGTCTCTGAGCAAATTGAATCTATGGGAGCGGAATTTGTCTTCCTAGATTTTGAAGAAGAGCAGGCAGATGGCGCAGAGACCGGTGGTTATGCGTCACCGTCAAGTCCCGAGTTCCGCGAGAAGCAGCTCGAAAAATTTCGCAAGCTAGCGCCTGACGTTGACATCGTGATCACAACGGCTTTGATTCCCAATCGGCCGGCGCCTGAGCTCTGGACCGCAGATATGGTCGCAGCTATGAAACCGGGTTCAGTAGTGGTGGATCTTGCTGCGGAGCGAGGTGGCAACTGCAGCTTGACCAAGGCTAATGAAAAGGTTGTTTCAGACAATGGTGTAACGGTCATTGGATACACTGATTTCCCGAGTCGCATGGCGACGCAGTCTTCGAACCTTTACGCGACAAACATACGCCATATGTTGGATGATTTGACGCCGACAAAAGATGGTTCTCCAATCATTGACATTGAAGATGATGTGATTCGTGGCGCCCTGGTCACTCATCAAGGTGAGATTACCTGGCCGCCTCCGCCGCCCAAGGTCAAAGCGATCGCCGCTGCAGCGCCGAAGAAAAAAGAATTAGAGGAAACCGCCGAAGAAAAAGCCGCCCGCGAATTGACCGAGATGAAGAAGTCTCTGAATCAGACAGGGCTGCTGCTCGTGGTTGGGGGAGTGCTCTGTTTGGCCCTCGGTGCGGTGGCGCCGCCCAGTTTCATGCAGCACTTCATCGTCTTCGTGCTTTCGGTGTTTATAGGCTTTCATGTTATCTGGGGCGTCGCACATTCACTCCACACGCCGCTGATGGCTATTACTAACGCAGTTTCGTCGATCATAATTGTTGGCGCCTTACTGCAGATTGTCTCGGGGAGCCCGCTTGTTATGCTGCTGGCTTCAATATCTGTGCTTATGGCTTCGATAAATATCTTTGGCGGTTTTCTAGTTACCCGTCGAATGCTGGCAATGTTCCAGAGGAGTTGAGGGATGCATACTGACGCAGGACTCGTTACTGCAGCGTACGTCGTCGCCGCCGTTCTATTTATCCTAGCCCTTGGCGGCTTGTCCAATCAAGAAAAAGCGAAGCGTGCTATTTGGTATGGCATCGTCGGGATGACCCTGGCAGTTGCTGCGACGGTCAGCTCCGCGGGTGGACAGACCGTTCTGATTTCTCTTATGGTAATTCTCGGCGGGATCGGGGGCTGGATTGTTGCGAATCGGGTTCAGATGACGCAGATGCCTGAACTCGTTGCTGGTTTTCACAGCTTGGTCGGTTTGGCTGCGGTCTTTATAGGTATTAATGCTGACCTCGAAATGGGTGCTGCTTTGGCAGCACGGGAAGCTGAAACCATCGATCAGTTGTCGGGCTTTGCTGCAACGATTGCTTCGAAGAGCTCGGTTGAGCTAAGTATTCTCAGAGTTGAATTGTTCTTGGGAATTCTGATTGGCGCGATAACCTTCACTGGGTCAATCATTGCTTACGGCAAGCTAGCCGGGAGGCTAAGTTCTGCAGCGTTGACCTTGCCTGGCCGAAACGCACTAAACCTGGCCGCGCTTGTGTCCTGTTTTCTTCTCGGCTATTTGTACCTTGATGGCGCAGGCCTGTGGACTATGTTGCTGGTGGCGCTGATTTCTGGAGCGATCGGCTGCCACCTTATTTTGGCGATCGGGGGTGCTGATATGCCGGTGGTTGTTTCCATGCTGAACTCCTACTCCGGTTGGGCAGCGGCCGCCATTGGTTTCACTCTCGGTAACGATCTGTTGATTGTAACCGGCGCTCTCGTCGGTTCCTCTGGCGCCATTTTGTCTTACATAATGTGCAAAGGCATGAATCGCTCTTTTGTGTCGGTCATTCTCGGTGGTTGGGGTGGAGAAGCTCAGGCTGCCAGTAACCTCGAGGGCGAGATGATCGAAGCAAAAGCTGATGCGGTGGCGCAGGCCGTTCAGGATGCAGACAGCGTGATCATCGTGCCCGGCTACGGCATGGCGGTCGCACAAGCACAAGGATCAGTGTCGGAGCTCACCAAACGTCTGCGCACGAAGGGCAAGACGGTGCACTTTGCTATTCACCCCGTTGCCGGGCGATTGCCTGGGCACATGAACGTGTTGCTTGCAGAAGCCAAGGTGCCTTATGACATAGTGCTCGAAATGGATGAGATTAATGACGATTTCCCCAAAACAGATGTGGTAATAATCATTGGCGCCAATGATATCGTCAACCCGGCCGCGCAGGATGATCCTGGCAGCCCAATTGCCGGAATGCCGGTGCTTGAAGTCTGGAAATCGCGCCATGTGTTTGTCTGCAAAAGGGGCCGAGGCACCGGTTATTCAGGCATTGAAAACCCGTTGTTTTTTAAGGAAAACACCCGCATGTTCTACGGCGATGCGAAAGCGTCAATGGACGATCTGCTGCGCGAACTGGACTGATCAGAGCTGGCTTGAATGGCCTTTTTGGACATTATTTTGCCGTGTTTGGCCCTGAATCCTCCACATGACTCAATGTCCGTCAAACAAAAAAGCTTGGGCCCTGCTGTGGTCTTTTTTCTTGGATTTGCAGACAATTTGTGACAGTTTAATGCTTGGAATCCATAATTCCAGGCATCAAAATATCCATGATGGTCGATTGTGCTAATTAAACCGCAGCTTTGCCGCCTTTTTCGGCTTAATGAGGAACTAACGATGAGAAATGTCAAAGTATTTGGCCTCGGTGTCCTGGTGGTTGCGCCAGCACTGGCCAGCGCTCAGGTTTCAGATGATCTCCCCACTTACGCCAATGAGGTGTCACGGATTATTCAAGACAACTGCCAGGTCTGTCATCAGCCCGGCGCAATTGGCCCAATGTCGTTTACCAGCTACGAAGAAGTGCGCCCCTGGGCGCCCTTAATTCAGCTAAAAGTAAAAAATAGAGACATGCCTCCTTATCATTACGATCGGGACACGGGAGTTCAGGAACTCAAGAATGACTGGCGCTTGTCGCAGGATGACATCGATACGATCGTAGCCTGGGTTGACGCTGGGTCGCCACTGGGTAACCCGGAAGAACTTCCCCCGCCGCGTGAGTATCCTAAGAAGGGTGAGTGGCGTCTGGCGGGAGATTTGGGCCAACCAGACCATATAATACGATCAACGGCCTGGGACGTCCCTGCCGAAGGCCAGGACCTCTGGTGGGAGCCGGTAGTGGATTCCGGCATTACCGAAGCCCGCTGTATCAAAGCGGTGGAGACGCTTCCTTCAGCGGCTGCCGTCGGCTCGACACACCACGCGAACTCGCACTTCAAGATTCTGGATGAAGAAGGGGAGTGGGTAGACAGCGACCGGCTCTCAGAATTCGCGCTTGGTAAGCTCGGCGAGAAGGTCCCCGAGGGAGCCTGTCGACGAGCACCCGCTAACTCTAAAGTTGAATGGGAAATTCACTACTTTCCTGACGGAAATGCTGTGCCGCAGGATCAGGTTCAGGTCGGAATCTGGTTCTACGACGAGGAAGACGAGTTCGTTGAAGAAGAGGCTTATAAGCAAGATCTGCGCGCTTACCGGCTTGACGGCGGCGGTGACTACATGATTCCGCCGCACGGCACGTTGATGACTCAGGGCTTCCATTCGTTCGACCATCCTGTTCGTATCGATAGCTGGCAGCCGCACATGCACCTTCGCGGAGTGGCGATGTCTTTGGAGATGTTCAATCCCGAGACTGGCCGCAAAGAAATGCTGAGCCAAGCGTCGAACTGGACTGCAGCGTGGAACCATAGTCACATGTATGAAGATGGTTACCAGCCGCTGGTTCCTGCTGGATCTACATTGATTATCTCTGCTTGGTACGACAACACCGCAAACAACCCCATGAATCCCGATCCGGATCAGTGGGTTGGTGCCGGGCAGCGTACTACTGACGAGATGTCTCACGCATGGATCGCGGTGACCCATCTCGATGATGCAGGATACGACAAATTACTTGCTGAGCGCGAGGAGCGCGACCAGCGCAGCCTTGCCGGGTCCGACGACTGAAGGTCAGTTGCTCTGGGTATCTAAACTAAAAAAGCCAGGCGCGTTTGGCGCCTGGCTATTCAGGCCCCTTGCTCTGCGCACCCGAGGGTTCCAACAAGGGTTGCCGTTTCTAAAGGTAATTTTTATCTATATTTAACGGCCTAACCAAATGCTAATGTTTCCCCATAACGAGTCGGCAACCCCTGAAATATTAGGGCCGAATTCCGAATATGAAGGTCATGCCTCGGAATTCTTGGGGCGCTGACGTTTTTCCAGCCAGTTGGTAACTTTAGTCGAAATTAGTCGAGTTTAAAATTGGCCTAACTTTGTGCTGAGCATGGCTCGATCCAAAAGATCTGATCTGTTGTCATTTCTGTCCATCATAACTAGAGTGCTTGCTATATAGGGGGGGGCGTGCTTCTCTTTTCGCCGCACAAGAACATTATCGGTCACTCGATTGTCCACGCAGATAGGTCTATTCAGGCCAGCCACAGCACATTGATGGACGGGGCTGAAGTGGCCCTTCTGGATTGCGGCGTCATGCGGTTTGAACCCAACACGGCGAGTAAATTATCCCTAGTTATTTCCTGCGGCGTCCATGGTAACGAAACGGCGCCCATTGAAATTGTTTCGCAACTCGTTAGCGATGTCTTGTCTGGTGAACTGAGCGGTGCTGCCCGTGTACTGTTTATCCTCGCAAACCCCTGGGCCATAGCGGCGAACAAACGGTTCGTCGATCTTAATATGAATAGGTTGTTTTGCGGCCAGTGGCAGCATGAAGACCTCAGACTGAAAGAGGTTAAGCGAGCCGCTAAGCTCGAAGCGTACGTTGCGAACTTCTTCGCTGAGGAACCAGTTACGGTAGAGCAGCGACTGCACTATGACTGTCATACGGCCATAAGGGCCTCGGCAAGAGAGCGATTTGCTGTGTATCCTTTTGTCTCCGGGCGTGTGCTTCCCGAACAGCAGCAAGCTTTTTTGGAGATTGCTGAGATACACACCGTCCTTATGCAGCAACAAAGCGCTAACACGTTCTCTTCCTTTACTGCCGTCAAACAGGATGCAGAAAGTTTTACCCTCGAATTGGGAAGAGTAATGCCGTTTGGTGCCAATAACCTGGAACGCTTTTCTGGCATCGATGTACTGCTTCGAAGTTTGATATCTGGTGCGGATTTACCGAGATCACCTACATATGACATTGAACAATTTGTTGTGCATCACACCCTTGAGAAATCCAGCGCGAGCTGGGAATTCTTCGTTCCCGACAATGTACCGAATTTTTCAGAGTATCCGCCGGGCAGCTTGATTTCCAGAGACGGGAGTGCTGAATATCTTGTCGGATCTGAGCCGGAATACATTGTGTTCCCCAATCCAAAGGTTAGGGTGGGTGACCGTGCAGGACTGATGCTGCGGAAACTGAGGTAATGAGATAATCGCCCCAGTGCGCGGGAACCCGGAAGTCGGCACTTTTAGTGCGTGTCAGGACGCCTTTTCGAGCGGTCGCGTTAGATTAATCGGTGCGTAGGTATGGTAGTCTTGTTCCAGCTTTAGTTGTGTCCTGATTAGTATCAGGCGGCGTGAGTCTGTGAGAGCCCACCGCAGCGGAAGCAACCTCAGTTAGATTGGAGAAGCAGCATGCGAAATAGATTTCAGTCTGGTCGCCAGAATAGGAGAGAGTTTCTAAAGAAGACGGCGGTTTCCGCAGTCCTTGCGGTAAGCCCGTTCGGCGCGGTGAGCGCGCAGGTGCGGCGGGTCGAGGAAATCGGACTGCAACTCTATTCGCTACGTCGGGAAATGGCCGACGATTTCGAAGGAACCTTGGAACAGCTTGCGGAGATCGGGTTCACGGAAATGGAGTTTGCCGGCTACCATGGTAAAACGCCTGCTGAGGTGCGCAACATCCTGGACAGTTTTGGTCTGACTACGCCAGCATCTCATGTTCCTTTGCAGGCCATTCGGGATGATCTAGACCGTGAAATTGAGACTGCCGTGACGCTTGGCCAGGAATACATGGTGATGCCCTTTTTGCCAGAAAATGAACGTAGCCTTGATAGCTACCGCAGAGTAGCAGAGCTTCTGAACCGGGCAGGTGAGAAGACGAGGGAGGCCGGTATCACCATGGGCTATCATAATCATAATTTTGAATTTGATATCCACGAAGGTGGGCTGATCGGCTACGACATCCTGATGTCAGAAACTGAACCGGAACTAGTGACGTTTGAGATGGATTTATTCTGGGCGGAAGACGCCGGTTATGATGCCAAATTCTTCTTTCTCAAGTACCCAGGGCGCTTTCCTATGATTCACGTGAAAGACCGTGCCGGTTCGGGTGCAATGGTGGATGTGGGTCGCGGCTATATCGATTTTCAAGAGTTGTTCAGCTATGCAAGCAAGGGCGGGTTCAGACATTATTTTATTGAACACGATAATCCGACTGACGGTATTAATTCGATGGCCTATAGTTACAATTCGGTTCGCAACCTAAGATTCAATTCAACTTACGAACTGCCCTACTGACAGGCTCTGAGCTCATGTCTACTGGCGCACTTCATCGACCGGTATAAACTCGGTTGTGTTTTGCGATTCGGCACTAGTTAGATTGTCTAAGTGTATTAGGCAAAGCCGGAAAATATCTTCTGATGTTCAGACACGATGCGTTCGGTTTCTTCCGGTTCCGGGTTTTGGGAATAGTCGCCGAGTTTGAAGGTTCCTCCCAGCAGAACAGTGTCGGTGCGGGAAAACATGTACAAATTGCTTTCCCCGCCGCCGATGGTGAGGTAGTCAACATCTGGGTCGGGGGGCATATGCACTAGCTGACCTTTCGCGGGCGTGATCTCCTTATCATCAAAAAGCGTCGCGGCTCCGAGCCCTGTACAGTTGAAGAAAATTTTCTCTGACAGAGCAAGAATCTCCTCCTTTCTGTTGAAATTGCGAATGACAAATTTACCGCCACTTTGCAGAAAATCATTGATCAGCCGCCTTAGAAAAATCGCGGGTTCGACCATCATGGTGAGCTCGTGGCGTACATAGGGAACAGGGAAAGGATGCTCGCCCGGCTGTAAATCTGTGCGGTAAGGATAGAGATGTTGGAACTCGCCGCCCTCCTCTGGAGGTGTCTTGCTGAGGTTATACAATTCGGTCCAGCGAACGCCATACGCTCTGCCGCCGAGGTTAGTGAAAGCGCGATGAGAAATACGCGCGGCTAACTGAATTTGCTCTTTGAACGCATCGCTGGACACAGCTGGATCGTGGACGCTGTATGGACCCCATTCGCCGCCGGCAACGTTAGAGGTGGTGTGACGGGCCATTTCTCTGGTGTAAATCGTGACGTCCCATCCAGCGTCCTGCAGCAAGCGCGCGCTGGTAAGGCCCATGACTCCACTGCCTATCACGCCGATTTCTCCGGGTCTCAAGCCTACGGT
>TARA_B100001057_G_scaffold389890_1_pt1 | contig 13241 bp, 11 predicted proteins | sample TARA_B100001057 | Tara Oceans TARA_B100001057 (sample SAMEA2621839) | marine metagenome | biome: marine biome (ENVO:00000447); feature: surface water layer (ENVO:00002042); material: "saline water (ENVO:00002010), including plankton (ENVO:xxxxxxxx)" | depth 5 m
AGGATTGGAGTAATGGAATGCGCAATTCCAAAAAATATGTCATGGATCTGATTGATATTCTTTCCAATAAAGGAATCAATAGAATCTTACTCCCTGATACACTTGGAGTATTAAATCCGAATGATACTTATTGTTTCATCAACGAAATAATTAGTAAATACCCTGATCTTCATTTTGATTTCCATTCTCACAATGACTATGATCTTAGTGTTGCTAATGTTATAGAAAGTTTAAGAGCTGGATGCCACGGACTTCATCTGACAGTTAATGGCATGGGTGAAAGAGCTGGAAATGCACCTATGGCAAGTGTGGCTGCTGTAATTAAGGATTTTCTTCCTGAAATTGAAATCAATTTAAAAGAAAAATCTTTATTTAAAGTTAGTAAACTTGTATCAACTTTTACTGGATTTAGAATTCCTGTTAATAAACCAATAGTTGGTGAAAATGTGTTTACTCAAACTGCGGGAATACATGCAGATGGTGACAATAAAAAAAATCTATATTTCAATGATTTACTTCCTGAAAGATTTGGAAGAAAGAGAAAATATGCTTTAGGAAAAACTTCAGGAAAAGCAAATATCCAAAAAAACTTGCAGGATTTAGGATTAACTCTGAATGCCGAAGATCTTCAGAAAGTAACTCATAGAATAATACAATTAGGTGATAAAAAAGAAAAGGTCACAGCTGAAGACTTACCATATATAATTTCGGATGTTCTAAATACAACTATGCAAACAAATAAAGTAAAAATTAAATCTTATACTTTAGAACACAAAAAAAATAATAGACCTTCTGCTCATTTAAAAATATCAATTAAAGGAAAATTATTTAATGAATTTGCTACAGGAGATGGTCAGTTTGATGCCTTTATGAATGCCTTGAGAAAAATTTACAATCATAATAAAATCAAGCTTCCCCTGCTAGTTGACTACAACGTAACTATTCCACCAGGAAGTAACTCAGATTCACTTTGTGAAACATTTATCACATGGAAAAATAAAAAAAAAGAGTTTATGACCAGAGGACTCGATTCCGACCAAACAGTGTCTGCTATAAAAGCAACTGAGAAAATGTTAAACATAATTTAAATATATGAATCTAAAAATAGCTAAACTTGCTGGGGATGGAATTGGACCTGAAGTTATAAACGAAGCAGTTAAAGTTTGTAATGCAGTTGCAAAAAAATTTAATCACAAAATCATATGGAACGATGGTTTAATTGGTGCAGATGCAATCGACAAAGTTGGGGATCCGTATCCACAAAAAACTCATGAAATTTGTTTAGAATCTGATGCTATTTTATTTGGTGCTATTGGAGATCCAAAATATGACAACAATCCAAACGCTGAAGTAAGGCCAGAACAAGGACTATTATCTATGAGAAAAAAATTAGGCTTATACGCAAATATTAGACCTACATTCACCTTTGATTCATTAATTGAAAATTCACCATTAAAAAAAGAAATTATCAGCGGAACTAATTTGATTTTTGTTAGAGAGCTTACAGGGGGGATATATTTTGGTAAAAAGGGAAGAACTAATAAAAATATGTCTGCATATGATACTTGTAATTATTCAAAAGATGAAATTGTAAGACTTGCAAAAATAGGGTTTGATTTAGCTTCTAAAAGATCAAAAAAATTATGCTGTGTGGATAAGGCAAATGTTATGGAAACATCAAGACTTTGGAGAGAAACAATACAATCAATGGAAAAAGATTATCCTGAAATAGAGGTGTCTTATGAATTTGTCGATGCGGTTGCAATGAGATTAATTCAGTGGCCTACTAATTATGATGTTTTAATAACAGAAAATTTATTCGGTGATATTCTAACTGACGAGGCATCTGTTATTTCTGGATCAATGGGTTTAATGCCCTCCGCTTCAATTGGAAAAAAAACATCACTCTATGAACCAATCCATGGGTCATACCCTGAAGCAGCAGGGAAAAACATAGCTAACCCGTTGGCAACTATTTTGTCAGCGGCAATGATGTTTGAAAACTCATTTGACTTAAAAAAAGAGGCTCAGGTAATTAAAGATTCAGTAACTAATTCATTGGACAAAAAAATAGTAACTAGAGATATCTTGAAAGATAAATCCTACACAACAAGTCAGGTAGGTGACTGGATCGTAAGTAAAATATAAATAAATTACTCTTTATCCATTTTCTTTTTTAAATCAACAAGCACATCCAAGTCACCTAATGTCGATTTATCAACATCACTTTTACTAGCCTTTTTTTGAGATTTCTTAAATTCTTTATTTTCTTCTTCCTTAAAAAGAACCGTATGCGACATCACTACTCTTTTGAAGTCTTTATTGTATTCAATTACTTTAAAATCTGAAGAATCACCTTTTTTTAATTTATTACCATCCTCCTTTATAAGGTGTCTGCTTGGAACAAATGCGGTTACATCCTTATTAAAAATGATTGTCGAACCTTTATCATTACTTTCAGAAATAGTTCCATTATGAATGGTCCCCTCTGCAAAGGTTTTATCATAAGTATCCCACGGGTTTTCTTTGGTTTGTTTGTGGCCTAAACTTAGTTTTCTGTCCTCAGTATCAAGCTCTAGAACAAGAACATCAATTTTTTCACCTGTCGAAAACATTTCGGAGGGATGCTTAACTTTCACTGTCCAAGAAAGGTCGGAAATATAAACTAAACCGTCGATTCCTTCTTCAAGTTCAACAAATATTCCAAAGTTTGTGAAGTTTCTAATTATACCAGTATGTTTTGATCCTTTGGGATATTTTGTAGTAATATCAGTCCAAGGATCATTTGAAAGCTGTTTCACACCCAAAGACATTTTTCTTTCATTTCTGTCAAGAGTCAAAACGACAGCCTCAATTTCATCACCAATTTTTACAAAATCCTGAGCTGATCGTAAATGAGTTGACCATGACATTTCTGAAACATGTATTAAACCTTCAACACCCTCAGCTATTTCAATAAAAGCACCATAATCAGCTAAGACAGAAACTTTACCCTTAACTTTATCACCCTCCTTTAAATCTTGGCTTAGCGCATCCCAAGGATGGGGAGATAATTGCTTTACTCCTAACTGAATTCTAGATTTGTCATCATCAAAATCTAAAATAACAACATTCAATTTTTGATCAAGTTCCAAAATTTCACTTGGATGATTTATTCTATTCCACGATAAATCAGTTATGTGAATAAGACCGTCTACACCTCCTAAATCAACAAAAACTCCATAAGTAGTAATATTCTTGACTATACCTTCAAGAACTTGGCCTTTTTCAAGTTGAGCTATTATTTCTTTCTTTTGCTCTTCAATATCAGCCTCAATAAGGGCTTTGTGTGAAACAACAACATTTTTAAATTCATGGTTAATTTTAACAACTTTAAATTCCATGTTTTTATTCACATATTGGTCATAGTCTCTTATTGGTTTCACATCAATCTGTGATCCAGGTAAAAAGGCTTCTAATCCGAAAACATCAACAATCATTCCTCCTTTAGTCCTACACTTCACAAAACCGGTTACGACAGAAGATTTATCGTGTGCTTCATTAACTTTAGCCCAAGCTTGGATTGTTCTAGCTTTCCTGTGTGAGAGGATAAGTTGGCCAGTTTTATCTTCTTGGACATCAACTAAAACCTCAACTTTATCTCCAACCTTTAAATCTGGGTTATATCTAAATTCGTTAAGAGATATAACTCCCTCTGATTTAGCGTTGATATCAATTATTGCTTCTCTATCTGTTATATTAATAACTTCACCTTCAATAACATTATCATTGTAGGTGTCAACGAAATTTTTTTCAATTAACTTCTCAAATTCTTTAATCTTTTTTGAATCAATGGTTTCTACACCCTCCTCATAATTTTTCCAATGAAATTCATCCAAAAATTTATCTGATTCAACATCATTATTGTCATTTTTCTTTTTGGCTTTAGTGACTGAATCATTCTTATTGATTGCAACCTTATCTGCTGATTCGACTAAATCTAACTGGTCAATGTCATTTGTAACGCTTTCTTTTTTGATATTAGCTTTTGGCTTTAATTTAGCTTTTGTGGGCTTTTTAATAGACTTAGTTACAGAAGTATCTTTTTTCTTTGCAGGCATTTGAAGGAAATTTGTATCTCAAATATTTATTCAGAATTAAGGTAATATTTGAGAGAAGTTAAAATTATTAAAACTTTTGGAACTGAATTAACCAACCAAAAGGAACGCGAAAATAAGGTCAATTTGTGTTTTAAACAAATTTTATTGAAAAATTAGCTTTTTTTGATGATTTTTAAGATAATATTTTCTAATTCGTCAAGACTTAAGTTTTCAGTATTAATTTTTACAGCATCATCAGCTATTTTGAGTGGAGAGTGAACCCGATTAATGTCATCGTTGTCTCTAATAATTAAATTTTTCAACACTTCATCATATTTTACATCTAGCCCATTTCTTTTCATTTCATCAAAACGTCTTTTAGCTCGAAGCTTGGATGAAGCTGAAAGAAAAAATTTAAATTTTGCATTTGGAAAAACGACTGTTCCAATATCTCTCCCGTCCATAACAATACTTGTCTTTTTGCCTAGTGAGTGTTGAATTTTGAGTATATGATCTCTAATATTTTTTTGTTTGGCAATTTTACTAACATGATCTGCAATTTCCATAGTTCTTATCTTTAAATCAACAAACTCTTGGTTTAGACAGATCTCATTTAAAGAATTTTCAGGATTAATTTTAAAATCAATGTTAATGTTATCGATATTGGAGTATAATTTATTTATATCGAAAGAATTTTTCGAAATAATTTTATTTTTTAAACAAAAATATGTAACAGCTCGGTACATGGATCCTGAATCAATGTAAGTAAAGTCAAGTTTGTCAGCTATTCTGCGGGCAATTGTACTTTTACCAGTTGATGAGGTTCCATCGATGGCAATTATATCTTTATTTACCATTTAGAATTTTCAACTTTGTGATCAGTAATTGCAATATCAAGAACTTCTTTCATTGTTGACACGTAGTGAATATTTAATCCCCTTAAATAACTTTGATCTATTTCCATTATATTCTTTTTATTTTCAATGCAAAGAATTATTTCTTTTACTTTTGCTCTTTTAGCTGCTAATATTTTTTCCTTAATCCCTCCAACAGGTAAAACTTTTCCTCTCAATGTTATTTCACCTGTCATTGCTAATTTGCTTTTTATTTTCTTTTGAGTGAAAAGCGAAACAAGTGATGTTAGCATAGTGATTCCCGCACTTGGTCCATCTTTCGGAGTTGCACCCTCAGGAACATGAATATGGATGTTGTTATTTATAATTTTTTCTAAATCAATACCTAAAAGGATAGAATTGGATTTAATATATTCTAAAGCTATCGTAGCAGATTCTTTCATGACTTTTCCAAGATTACCTGTAATTGATAAATTACCTTTTCCTTTGGACAGAGTTGATTCAATAAACAAAATATCTCCTCCAAACTGGGTCCATGCCAAACCGGTTACAACACCAGCAGTATTGTTGTTTTCGTACTTATCTATAGGCATTGAAACACCTAAAATTTTTTCGATTTCTATTTCTGTAATATTATTTGAAAAACTTTCTTGGAGGGCTATTGATTTGGCTGTATTTCTAATTATTTTTGCTAACTGTTTTTCTAGACCTCTCACCCCCGACTCTCTTGTGTATCCCTCAATAATAAGTTCCAAGGTCGATTTATTCAACTTTACGACATTTTTTTCCAATCCATGGTCTTTAATTTGTCTTGGTAGCAGATGTTTTTTGGCAATTTGAAATTTTTCTTCAATTGTATATCCAGAAATGTTAACAATTTCCATTCTATCAGTTAAAGCGGGTTGAACATTTGAAATATTATTTGAAGTTGCAATAAACATTACTTTCGATAAATCAAACCCTGTTTCAATAAAATTATCATAAAAAGCTGTGTTCTGTTCGGGGTCTAATACCTCCAACATCGCAGAAGAGGGGTCACCCTGGCCACCAACGCTAAGTTTATCAATTTCATCTAAAACAAATACTGGGTTAGATGTTTTTGCCTTTTTTAGGCTCTGAATAATTCTCCCAGGCATCGCACCAATATATGTTTTTCGATGGCCTCTAATTTCTGATTCATCTCTTAAACCACCCAAAGATATTCTAACATATTCTCTATCCAATGCCTCAGCTATTGACCTGCCCAAGGATGTTTTTCCAACACCTGGAGGTCCATTGAAACATAAAATAGGAGATTTCATATCATTTCTAAGCTTTAATACAGCTATGTGTTCGATAATTCGCTTTTTAACATCTTTTAAACCAAAATGATCTCTATCAAGAATTTTTTGAGCACGATTTAAATCAAAACTATCCTTAGAATACTCATTCCATGGGAGGTCAAGATATAAATCCAGATAGTTTCTTTGAACAGAATATTCGGCAACCTGAGGATTCATTCTTTGAAGCTTAGATAATTCTTTATTAAAATGAATATCAATTTCTTTAGACCACTTTTTAGTTTTTGATCTGATTTTCATATCATTAATTTCCTCATCATAAGAAACACCACCTAATTCTTCTTGAATTGTTTTTAATTGTTGATGAAGAAAATACTCTCTTTGTTGTTGATCTAAATCTGACCTTACCTTGGATTGAATATCGTTTTTTAAAGATAATCTTTGTAACTCAACATTCATTTGCTTTAAACACATTAGTGCTCGCTGATGTAAGTCATCTGTATTTAAAATTTCATATTTTTTTTGAACACTTAAATTCATGTTAGAACAAACAAAATTTACAAGGAAAGAGTCACTTTGAATATTTTTTATGGCGAAAGATGCTTCACTTGGTATATTTGGGTTTTCATCAATTATTTTAAGCGCTATATCTTTAATGGAATCAATAGTTGCAGCAAACTTTTTATTGTCTTTCGATGGTTTTTTTTCTTTTATTTCCTGAATCTGTGCTTTTATATATGGATTTTCACTTAATACTTTTTGAATTGAAAACCTTTTTTTTCCCTGTATAATAACAGTTACATTACCATCCGGCATCTGTAAAACTCTTAAAACTTTTGCTACTGTTCCGGTTGAATGAATATCATTAATATTGGGATTTTGGACTTTGGAGTCTTTCTGAGAAACAACCCCAATTAATTTTGAATCAACATTAGCATCCTTAATAAGCTTTATTGATTTATCCCTGGAAGCTGTTATGGGTATTACAATTCCAGGGAACATTACTGTGTTTTTTAAAGGTAAAATTGATATTGATTCAGGGAGAGATTCTTTCGAAATTGCCTCTTCATCGTCCGAAGTCATTAATGGAATTAATTCAGAGTCCTCATCAATATTTTGAAGTGACATCATGTCAATACTTAACATTTTATTATTTGACATATTATATATTTACGACATTATGTCATGAAAACGTTTATTTCAAACTTTTTTTAAAATCATAAATTAAAAACAGCGAAGTCATCATAATATCATTATATAGTTTTCAAGATTCATGCCATAAAATCAAATATTTCTTATTTTAATTTTGTTTAATAGATAAGCACCCAATAAAAAGAAAATCAAAAAAATAAGAATAGAATTTCTCATACTTCCAGTAATTTGGTCAACAAATGCAAAAAGAGACATACCAATAACTATACTTACTTTTTGAGTTACATCATAAAAACTAAAATATGAGGTAGTATTTCGAGTTTTAGGAATCATTTTAGAAAAAGTTGATCTCGATAGAGCTTGAATACCACCCATTACCATTCCTACCAAACCAGCAGCAACATAAAATTCAACAGGCTTAGTTATGTAAAAAGCTCCAACACACAGAATTGCCCAAAAAAGATTTAAAAAAACAAGGGTATAGATATTTCCTATTTTTTTTGAAAGCCATGCAGTAAATATTGCTCCAACCATGGCGATTAATTGAATTAACAAAATACTAATAATTAAACCTAGGGTTTTTTGATCAGTATCTTTCCAAGCTATTTCTTGTTCTCCAAAATATGTTGCAATTAGAAGAACCGTTTGTAAAGCTGAACTGTAAATAAAAAAAGCGGTTAAAAATTTTTTAATAATTACAATCTCTCTAAATTCTATCCAGACTTTTTTTAGTTCTAGGAAACCATTAAAAAAAACATCTTTTATTATTTTTTTGTTTTTACTGAAATTTGGTAAATGATAAAATGAATACTGACTGAAAATAAACCACCAAGCACCTACTGAGACAAAAGAGTATTTCATTGCTTGAAGTTCTGGTTCATCACCATAAATTCCAAAAAAAGATGGAAATTTCACCATTGCTAGGTTTAATAGTAATAAAATCACACTACCAACGTAACCTAGAGCATAGCCTTTTGCACTTATGTAATCTTGTTGATCTTTTCTTGCAATGTCAGGTAAATAAGAATTGTAAAAAACTAGACTTGCCCAAAAAGAAATTAATGCAAAAAAATAAAAGCACAGTCCAATATAAATATTATCAAGATTGAACCAATATAAACCCATGCAAGATCCAGAACCTAGGTAACAAAAGAATTTTAAAAAAGTTTTTTTATTTCCAATATAATCAGCTATTCCAGATAACATTGGAGTTATAATTGACAATACTACAAATGCAAAAGCGGTTAGAAAACTTATTAATGCTGTGTTTTTGAAATTAAATCCGAAAACATAAATATATAGGTCTTCGCTAAATAACAACCCATAATATAGAGGAAAAACAGAAGAAGAAATAACAAGTGGATAAACTGAGTTTGCCCAATCATAAAAAGCCCATGCATTTAAAACTTTTTTATTTCCCTTTGAGTAATTTGTGCTTATTGACATAATTTATTTTTCACAATATAGTAAAGTATTAACCACACTATTTTAAAATTATTAATTAATTTTGCAACACATTCATCAAATGAAATCAGCAATTTTAATAATCGTATCAGTATTTTTCTTTATTAGTTGTAATAAAAAGAAGGTTAATACAAATTTAATTGATAGAAGTAGCGTTGAAGTTGCAGGTTCCATAAATACAATGAAAGATAGTGGCATATTTCATTGTAGTAAATGTAATACTCCTCTGTATAGATTAGAAAATAATTATCAATCAATGGAAAATGATGAAAGTTTTGATAAAGCTATTGATGATAGAGTGATTTTTAATGAAAATTTTGAAAATAAAACCAAACTTAAGTGTAAGAATTGTGGTACGATTATTGGAAATGTTTGGGATGATGGTCCAATATCTACTGGAAACAGACATTGTGTGTCAAAAAATTCTTTAATTTTTAAAAATATTAAAAATGACCAATAATTATTTATTCTTAACCTTAACATTATTTCTTATGTGCAATTCCAATTTTTCACAAAATAAAAACCAGGTAGTCAAATCTGAGAAAGAATGGGAAAATCAACTTGATAATTTGAGTTTTCAGGTTTTAAGAAATTCTTATACTGAAAGACCATTTACCGGAGAGTATAACCTTCATTTTGAAAATGGTAATTACAATTGTAAGGGTTGCAACCAATTACTTTTCTCAAGTGATAATAAATATGAAAGTAACTGTGGATGGCCGAGCTTTGATCAAGCAATTCCTAATACAATTCAATATGTCGAAGATTTATCACACAACATGAGGAGAATTGAAGTTAAATGTTCAAAATGTGATGGACATTTGGGACATGTCTTTAATGATGGCCCCAAGGATACAACTGGTAAAAGATATTGTATAAATTCAGCTGCATTATCATTTAATAAAAAATAAAATGGAAAAATTTGATTTAATAATAGTTGGTAGTGGGCCAGGTGGTTATGTAACAGCTATAAGAGCTTCTCAATTAGGTTTAAAAACTGCAATAGTAGAAAAAGAAAGTTTAGGTGGTATTTGCTTGAACTGGGGTTGTATTCCAACTAAAGCTCTACTAAAATCTGCTCAAGTATTTGAATACCTAAAAAATGCTACTGATTATGGAATAAATGTTGACTCTGTAAATAAAGATTTCAGTTCGGTAATTTCAAGAAGTAGGAAAGTTGCAGATACCATGAGCAAGGGTGTAAAATTTCTGATGAAAAAAAATAAAATCACAGTTTTTAATGGCTTTGGAAAATTATTTGAAAACAATACTGTGAAAGTTACAGATGAAAATAAAAAGGAAATAATTTTACATTCAAAAAATATAATTATTGCAACTGGTGCTCGATCAAAAGAACTTCCAAATATTAAACAAGATGGTGATTTTATAATAGGCTACAGAGAGGCAATGACTTTAAAAAAACAACCTAAAAAAATTACTATTATTGGATCAGGTGCAATCGGAATTGAATTTGCTTTTTTTTATAATTCAATGGGTACTGATGTAACTGTGATTGAATATCTTGACAGAATAATTCCGAATGAAGACAAAGAAATTTCTAAAGAATTGAGAAAAATCTTAACAAAAAAGGGTGTCAATTTTCTAACATCTACAAAAGTCCTAAATACAAAAATTGAAAATGGAACAGTTAATCTTGAAATCGAATCAAAGGATGGAAGTAAAGAACTTTTAGATTCTGAAATAGTTCTTAGTGCAATTGGTATAAAATCAAATATTGAAGATATTGGCCTCGAAGAATTGAATATTAAAATTGAAAATGAAAAAATTGTAGTTGATGAGTTCTATAAAACCAATATCGGTGGTTATTACGCTATAGGAGACGTTGTTTCTGGTCAATCCTTAGCTCATGTAGCTTCAGCAGAAGGAATAATTTGTGTTGAAAAAATTGCTGGTTTAAATGTAACCCCTCTTGATTATAATAATGTACCTAGCTGCACATATTGTTCTCCTGAAATTGCATCAGTTGGCTATTCAGAAGAAGCTGCAATTGAGAAAGGCTATGATATTAAAGTTGGTAAATTCCCTTTTACAGCTTCTGGAAAAGCACAAGCTTCTGGTAAAAGTGATGGCTTTGTAAAAGTTATTTTCGATTCAAAATATGGTGAATGGTTAGGTTGTCATATGATAGGTGAAGGAGTTACTGATATGATTTCTGAGGCAGTATTAGGCAGAAAACTAGAAACAACTGGACATGAGGTTTTAAAAGCTGTCCATCCACATCCAACGATGAGTGAAGCTGTCATGGAAGCTGTTGCAGACGCATACGATGAGGTTATTCATTTGTGATTTTAAAGAAAACTCTTAATTGCCAATTTATAACTATCTAGTCCAAAACCTTGAATAATTCCTTTAACATTTGGACTCAAAAATGACTTATGTCTAAACTCTTCTCTCGAGTAAGTATTTGAAATGTGAACTTCCACAACTGGAGATTTAACCGATTTTACAGCATCTGAAATTCCTACGGATGTATGAGTATATGCTGCGGCATTTAAAATAATACCATCACATGTGAACCCAACTTCTTGTATCTTATCAATTAACTCACCTTCAATATTTGATTGAAAAAAATCAAGTTCTATATCTTTAAACTCTTCTTTTAAACTCAAAAAATAATTTTCAAAATTTTGATCACCATAAATATTTTTTTCCCTAATTCCAAGGAGGTTTAAATTTGGACCATTAATAATTTGTAATTTCATGTAGTATTATTCGAATCAAATATACGATACTAAAATTTTATATATTAATAATGGATTGGAAAGATGCCCTTAATAATTTTAAAAACTTTTTAAAAATTGAGAGAAATCTTTCAAAAAACACTATTCAAAGTTATTTGTTTGATGTAAAAAAACTAATATCCTTTTTAGACGAAAATAAAATAAAAGTCAAGCCTAAAGATTTATCAGAGATAGAGGCTAGGGAGTTTATATACAAAATATCAAAGCATGTAAAAAGTAAAACACAAGCAAGAATAATATCAGGTATAAGGCGTTTTTTTGATTATCTAATTATTGAAGACCACATTAAAAATAATCCATTGGATAATATCGAAACTCCTAAGATAGGTTACGACTTACCAAACACCTTAACAATAATCGAGGTTGACAAAATATTATCTCACATCGATTTAAAATCAAAAACTGGTAAGCGAAATCTTGCTATAATAGAATTATTATACAGCTGTGGTTTGAGGGTTTCTGAACTGGTAGAATTAAAGATTTCAGATTTATTTTTCAAAGAATCATTAATAAAAGTAACAGGTAAAGGAAACAAGGAAAGGTTTGTTCCAATCAGTAAACAAGCACAAAAATATATTTTATGTTACTTGACTGAACTTAGAAATATTAGTAAAATAAAACCAGGTTTTGAGGATACTTTATTTTTAAATGAACGTGGATCAAAACTTTCGAGAGTAATGATTTTTATCATAATTAAAAAACTGAAAAACATTTCAGGGATAAAGAAGAAAATTGGACCTCACACTTTGAGACATTCATTTGCAACTCATTTAATTCAAAATGGAGCAGATTTGATTACAATACAAAAAATGATGGGACACGAGAGTATTACAACAACTGAAAGATATCTCCATGTTGATAAAAAACATTTGATAAAATCTGTATTAAAATATCACCCAAGAACCAAAAAAAGTTAATCATTAATTAAAAGCCTAAATCCTTCACCATGAATATTTTGAATTTCAATTTTGGGATCCTTGCTTAAATATTTTCTGATTTTTGCAATGTAGACATCCATACTTCTGGATGTAAAATAATTGTCATCATTCCAAATCTTTACTAGTGCCAATTCCCTTGGCATTAAATCATTGGTATAACTCAATAACATTTTTAATAACTGATTTTCTTTTGGGGATAACTTTACTGGGGTTTCATTTAAAAATTGTAAGGTTCTTAACTTGGAGTTAAATTTAAAATTAGCGAAATCAAATTTATTTTTTTCTGGTTCTTTACTATTAATCAACTTTTTTCTCTTAAAAATTGTTTTAATTTTAAAAAGTAGTATTTCAGAGTCAAATGGTTTTGTTAAATAATCGTCTGCACCAATTTTATAACCCCTCAAAACATCTTCTTTTAATGTTTTGGCAGTTAGAAAAAAAAGTGGGACATCTTTGTCTATTTCTCTAATTTCTTTAGCTAATGTGAAGCCATCTTTTAAAGGCATCATAACATCAAGAATACAAAGATCAAAGTTTGACTTTTTAAACTTTTCAAGACCTGTGATGCCATTTTTGGCTAAAACAACATTATAGGAATGTAAACTCAAAAAATCATAAAGTAACGTTCCAAAATTTAAATCATCTTCAACTAGTAAAATCTTTTTATTATTATTTTTCATAATCATACAATTTTAAATGTAATTTGAAAGTA
>TARA_B100001057_G_scaffold229747_1_pt1 | contig 13234 bp, 12 predicted proteins | sample TARA_B100001057 | Tara Oceans TARA_B100001057 (sample SAMEA2621839) | marine metagenome | biome: marine biome (ENVO:00000447); feature: surface water layer (ENVO:00002042); material: "saline water (ENVO:00002010), including plankton (ENVO:xxxxxxxx)" | depth 5 m
GTAGAAATCCTCACAATGGAATCATCACTAGAAATATAAGAATTTAATACAGTATCTTTTATATCCTCTGGCAAGACTGATCTTAGTAATGCAAGTTCAAGATCATTTAATTCATTGTTATCATTAATCTTGCGAGCAAGTTTTATACCACTCGATACACTTAAAACCTTTCCAATATTTTCGTTTTCATCAAGGTAATCATGAATTTCTTCAAGTCTCTTTAAGTTATATATATTCCACCAAAAGCCCGAGGAGTCACTATTATCATCTTCAAATATATCCTCATCGAAAAAATCATCAAATTCATTACTAATCTCATCATCATTTGTAAGATAATTATCAGGCTCATAAATAATAATATCCAAAGTTGCAGTTCCACCAAGCTTTTCATCAAGTTCTGACATGCCTTGATATATTTCTGTATTTTTTTTGAAATAATCTATGAACTTATTCTCTACTTTTAAATTAATGACACCGAAAATAAATAACAAGCCTAAAAATATTGAAGCTGAGATGATTACTGTTTTATTGGTGATTATATTTTTACCTATTTTTTTTGGCAGCTTGCCAATCTTTGATGATGATCGTAATGAACCAAAACTCATGTTATGAAATGCTAAAGGAACAAATGTGAATGTAAATATGAAAACAACAATGATTCCAACAGTCATCATTTTCCCAAACTCTAAAACCGGTTTTATGTCTCCAGAAATTAGTGACATAAAAGCCACTCCAGTAGTAAGAACTGCAAAAAAACAAGGTATAAACATTTGACTGAATGTCTCAACTACAAAGCTTTCGTCAAGATCTTCTTTTTTTAGCTCAACAAATCTTTCTATAACATGAACACTTATAGAAATAGTTAAGATTAAAAGCAAAGCAATAAAGTTTGATGAAACAACGCTTATCTTCCAATCCGCATATCCTAAAATGGAGCTTGTTGTATAGATAACTAATACTGAGTTTATCAAAGGTATTAATGCAAGCTTGATGTCTCTAAAGAAAAAATATAGTAAAAATCCAAAAATTAAAAAGACTAATAATCCAAAAATAGAAAGATCAGACTTAATAAAGTCAATCATATCGTTAGCAATCATTGCTGGTCCGCCTAAGAAGAGTAAGCCAAAATCTCTGTTGCTGTTTATTACAGATCTTATTTCTGCAACAATCCTTTTTTCTTTTTCTTGAATTAATGAGTTTTGTTTATCAATTTTACGGTTAACTTCAAATAAAAAGTTTGGCTTATCTGAATTAAGCAGATCATATCTTTGTTGAATTAAGCTCTCATAATTCTCATTCTTATCAAGTAAGATTTGAAAAGCTGTTGTAGAGCCATCTTTACTTACAATTAATTCTTGATAGATAGGATTACTTAATATTTCCTGTTTTGCTCTTTGCAGATCAATACCTTCATCCAGTAAATATTTTATATTGTCACCAATCTCCGATAGAGAGACTTTTGGTTGTTCAACTATTGGCGCATCGAGAATTGATAAAACTTGATTCACTCCATCTATTTCAAGAATCTCATTTTCTATCCTTTCTATTCTTTGGAGTGATTTGTTATTAAAAATACCCTCATTAGGACGTAAAGTAACAATTAGAAAATCTGAATCAGAAAATAAGTTGCCCATTTCTCTATATGTTTTGAGGTCTGGATCATTTTCCAAAACTAGTGAGTCAGAAGATGCATCAAGCTGGAAGTTAGAAATACCTGGATACAAGCTTAATAAAAATATAAAAAGTGCAGAAAAGCTAATGAAAGAGTTTTTTAGTAAAATGCTAATATAGTTTTTAACACTAAGTTTCATCAATTCTCACAATCAGGAGTATCTCTTAGAGACGGATTTTTCTTAAATTCTGTTGTTGTTATTGCTGTGATCGAAAATGCGTGAATCTCAGTAAGCAAACTCTCAATGGCTTTATAAACTATCTTATGTCTTTGAATTTGAGATAAGTTCTGAAAATCATCAGATACGATCTGAACATTAAAATGTGACTCACTATTTGATGGCACATTGTGCTTATAGCTCTCATTACGAATATTTAATTCAGAAATATTCAAGTTATCTCTTAACAATTTATTTATTTTGTTTTGAACGATCATAATATATGTGTATATTTTAATTAAAAATAAAAGATAATGTTATTTTATGAAGATTTGGTGGTTTAAAGATTCAAAAATTGGTCACGAAAAGCAGGTCAAGGCGATCCTTGATTGTCTTAATTTTGAAGATGATTTAGAAATAGAGGAAATAATGGTTACTAACTCAATTTGGTATGAGTTAATTTTGTATTTCTTAAGAATTAAACCTAATAGAGAATCTTCTCCTGATTTAATTATTGGAGCAGGAGCAAAAACAACAATTCCAATGTTACGACATAAAAAAGATGTTAATACAAAGGTTGTATCTGTAATGAAGCCTCAATTTTTTAATTCAAAATTTGATCTAATTGTTGCTCCAAGGCATGACTTTAATGAAATACCGGCAAATGTTTTTACCTACATGGGATCCATGGCCAAGGTAAATATTAACTTAAATTTAGAGAATATCGGTTTGCTAATAGTCGGAGGTAAAAATGAGCATTATGAATTTAATAATGATTACCTAATATCTCAAATTAATTTTGTAATATCGCTATTTCCCGAGCTGAAATGGATTATATTTAATTCAAGAAGGACTCCTGAGAGATTTAATCGTTCAATTAATAAAAATGAATTTGAAGCACAGTTTATAAATGTAGCCGAAAATTTTGAGCCGCTTGATGGCTATATTTCGAGAGCAAAGATACGCTTCATCACCCCTGATTCTGTAAATATGGTGTTTGAATCCCTATCCTCTAGTGGTGAAACCTACCTTTTTGATATGAAAAGAAATGGAAAGAATAAAATTACAAAACTAATTGATGAAATAAAATTAAACAGCTTTGTTGGTTACTTAAAGGAAGATTCTATTGATAATAGTTCAATTAAAAAAATATCTCTAAAAAAACCTAATCAATATCATGAACCATTCGCTGAAGTAGAAAAAGTTGTTTTTGCAATTAAAAAGCTGATCAATCTTAGAACTTAAAAAGAATTATACTTTTCAATTAATCTTTCATAAAGATCGATAGTAGAATCTGTCATTTTCTTTGCAGTAAAAATATTTTCTTTGGGAGCCAAATCTGATGAACACAGATTAATTGTTGTTTCTTGAAGATCATCCATGTTATTTAACTCTACTAACCCCATGGGAAAAAGCTCATTTAATATTTCAGAAGCTCCACCATGATTCCATCCAATGACCTTTGTTCCGCAGGCAATAGCCTCTATCATAGTTCGACCAAATGGTTCAGGAGTTTGTGATAAGTTAAATACAAGATCTGAAATTTTGTAGATGTTTGCTATATCTTTCCTTGAACCAGCAAACGTAATCTTTTGTTCTAATTTCAGTGACTCAACTTTCTTTATAAGTTTTTTAAAATAGCTCTTTTTAGATCTTGCAACAGGTCCAACAATCAAACCATGGTAACTATCATCCAATATTGACAATAATTCAATAAATTCATTTACTCCTTTCCACTTTGTTATTCTAGCTGGAATAGTTAATACCTTTTTATTAACTAATTGTGGAAACCTTGTAAACAAATCATTCTTTTCATCTGCATTTATAGGGGTTTTATCAAATTCTTTCGGATCACAACCTCTTGGAATGATTGTTATATACTCTTTTTTAAGTTTATACGTTTTAAAAATATAGGATTCCACAGTATTAGATATTGCTATTGCATGATCAACAAATGACATAACTTTTGAGTAAAATGGAAAACTATATAATCCATGAAATGTAGAAACTAAAATGGGTTTCTTCTTCAATTTTTTATATGCTCTGTAATTAACCCAAGCAGGCATTCTAGACCTTATATGAATAATATCTGGATTTATTTTAGTTATTGTCTTGGCTAGGTCATCTGCTAAAAATAAAGTCTTAATATTTTTTATATGCACTGGTATCTCAAAATGCTTTGCACCTGACATTTCGAGGTCTTCGACCATAGATCCTCCACCTGATATTACGAATGATTGATGATTCTTTTCAGTTAATGCTTTTGATAGATCTAATGTTCCCCTTTCTACTCCGCCAATATTCAGTTGAGGAAGGATTTGCAAAACTTTCATTATTCATATCTTAAGGATACAGCAGGATCAAGTCTAGCTGCTCTTTTTGCAGGCCATATACCAAAAAATAGACCAACTAAAGCTGAAAAAGATAATGATCCAAAAACAGCATAAATTGGAACATAGAATGGGAACTCTGTATCTCCAAAAATGGAGGCTAGAAGTCCAAAAATATAAATGAGCATTATGCCCAACAGAATCCCAAGTATCCCTCCAAGTAAACATAGTAGAATGGCTTCCACAATAAATTGCATTAAAATGGCAGAATTAGTTGCCCCCAGAGCTTTGCGAAGTCCTATTTCCTTCGTTCTTTCTGCAACCGAAACAAGCATTATATTCATGACACCTATTCCCCCTACCAGAAGACTTATTGCGGCAATACCAGTGAGCAGAGCCGTAAAAATAGATGTAGCCTGTCTTCGCAAATCAGCATACTGACTCCAATCATTTATTCTAAAATCATTTTGTTGTCCTGGACCAATATCATGAGCAACTCTTAAGATCTGCTCAATGTAAAGCATTGACTCTTCAACATTAGATTCATTTGGTATCTTTACATTTATGGATCTTAGACTTCTGGAACCAAAGATCCTTGTACTTGCAGTCATGATTGGAACGTAAATCTCATTATCGGGAGATTCCCAACCCCTTGAGCCCTCTTTTTTTAAGATACCAATAACCTTATAAGGGACTCCATTAATCATAAGATCATTATTTAATAGTACTTTTGAAGAGGTCTTTAATTCCTTTGGAATATCTGACCCTATTACAGCTACCCTCCTTCTTGAGAGATCCTCATCTTCTGTAAAAAATCTTCCTTCATCTAGCTCATATCCCCTTGCTTGAGCATGATTAGACCAATATCCACCAATTTGCGCACTATAGTTAGCATTTTTAAACTGAATCTGCCTCCTGTCTTTCATTTCAGGTGCAATTTCCCAATTGAAATCTTTTGATCTTCTGAGTGCCTCAGCATCTTTTATTTCAAGAGGAGCATATGCACTTTTCACTCCACCTCTTCGCGTTTGACTGGCATATACGCTTAAGATCCTTCCACCAAGCGCCTCAATTTCATCCTCAAGTGCCTTTTGAGCTGTTGCGCCAATACTTAACATAGCTATAACAGAAGCAATTCCAATTATAATAGCTAGCGCAGTTAGAAATGATCGAGTAGCATTAGATTTTATTGAATCTAAAGCTGTTTTTATGGATTCTATAATTAACAATTCCTATAACCTATCCAAAACTATTTTTAACTCTTTCGGAGAATCTCTTTTGATAATCTACCAATCCCTTACTGGGAAGAACATAAACAATTTCTCCATTATTTAAACCTTTTTTTATTTCAACATTAGCTAAATCAGATATCCCTATTTCAACCCAAGCAAGCTGAGGTCCTTTTGAAGAGGCCTTGAAGACAATAAACTTCGTAAAATTTTCACCAACAACTCTCTCATCTAAGAAAGTATCAATTACATTTTTTTCAATCCCAAGTATCTCACCAGCTGAATATGCATCCTCTCTGGTTCTCAATGCTCCTGAAGGTGCACTGATTGCTACTTCTGCATCAATCACTTGAATAACAACATCTGTATTCATTCCAAGCAATAATAAGTTATCTTTGTTATCAATATCAATAAGGACAGGAAAGATAGTAACTCCTTGTTGAACAATTGCTAATGGTTCTATTTTAGAAACTTTACCCTTAAAGACCTCCTCCCTAAAAGCACTTACCCGGATAGAAACTTCCTGTCCAACGATCACTTTTCCTATATCAATCTCATCAACAAAGGCTCTAATTCTTACTTTTGATAAATCTGCCATACGCATTAATATTGTTCCTCCGCCCACTGCTGAGGTGGGAGATGAAATCACCTGACCAGCCTCGACTGGTCTTGAAATTATGGTTGCATCCAAAGGGGACTTTACAAGAGTATCATCGAGGGCAATTTTTGCATTTTCAACATTTACTATTGAGCGAACATGTTGTGATTTAGCAGAGGCATGACTTTCTTGGATTTCTTCAAAATTTTTATCGGCTATACTTCCTTCAGTATGCAGTGCTTGGCCTCTTTCAAGTTGAGCCTCAGCATTTTCTAATCTTACCTCAGCTAATTTTAAATCCGCCTCAGCCTGATCTAAAACATTTTTTGGTGTTCTTTGATCAATTCTTGCAAGGATGGTACCTTTTTTAACAAAATCACCAACCTCAGCAGGAAGATCTAAGATTTCACCTGAAGCCTTAGATTTTATTTCTACAGAATAGATTGCTTCTACCTCACCAGAAGCTTCAATAGTTAAATCTAATTTTTTTGGTTCAATATCTCTCTTCTGATAGTAAGAATACTCGTTGGAATCTCCAGAACCTCCACTACAACTTACTATAAGAAAAATAGTTAATATATATGAATATCTCATCAAATCCTCCCCTCATCTGATTCAATTAATCCGTCTTTTACTGTAATCACCCTTTCTGTCTGATTTGCAATATCGTTTTCATGCGTAATCACTATAATCGTTTGACCATTTTTATGAAGCTCTTTAAAAAGAGCCATTATTTCAGCACCAGTTTTAGTGTCCAAATTACCAGTTGGCTCATCTGCAAATATAATATTTGGTTTATTAACAAGAGCTCTAGCAATAGCTACTCTCTGTTGTTGGCCTCCAGAGAGCTCATTTGGTTTATGATTTACTCTATCTTTAAGCCCAACCTTTTCCAAAACTATGCTAGCTTCCTTAACAGCTTGACTTTTTTCATAACCAGCATAGGTGAGAGGTAGTATTACATTATTAAGCGCAGTATTTCTTGCAAGAAGATGAAATGATTGAAAAACAAATCCAATTTTTTTATTCCTTATTGAAGCTAATTCGTCATCCTCAAGCTTGCTGACTTCCTTATCATCTAAATGATATTCACCTGATGTAGGTGTATCTAAACACCCTATAATATTCATTAAAGTAGTTTTTCCTGATCCTGACGGCCCCATTATAGATATGAACTCGCCTTGTTTAACTTCAAAACTAATATCTTTAATTGCGTCAACAGTTTCGCTGCCTATTTGAAACTGTTTTTTTAAATTTTTAACTTTTATGAGACTCATTGGTGTCAAGTTTACTTTACATATTGTAAAGGCTTGTTTTGAATTTAGCCAGCAGTATCTTTTAGATATTGAATATACTCAAGCCATGGATTAACAGAATCCTCTCTGCCAGATTCAGCTGCTCTCGAAAGATAATTAACAGCATCCTCCAATTCATTTAGTTCTATAAGACAGATGCCAATGAAGTAATCAATTTGACCTTCCTCCTCGTCCCAACCATACTTTTCTGCCAGTTTGAAGGAGTTAATTGCATTTTTCCATCTACTCAGATTCAACTCAATCTGACCAAGTCGGTAAGGAAGTTCTGGATTAGAAGAAAGTTTTGAGGCCTCAGCTAGTGTATCTGCAGCCTTTATATATTCCCTTGATCCAATCAATGCGTTTGCGAGTAATTCAAGATTATCCTCATTCCTTTTAACAGTCTTGTTATCAAGGCCTTCTTCAAGCACCTTTGCAGCCTCAATTGGTACATCTTTAAACATAAAGAAATTTGATAGAAGAAGATAATCTCTTTCATTTTCAAGCACTCTTTGTGTCAACCCAAATTCTAAAGAAGATAAAGACTTGATATCAAATTCAAGCTCACTGTACATTGCTCCCATTTGATCTAAATATTTTTTATCTCTTGGAAAGTTTGAAACTAGGCTTTGAGAGGTGGAAAGCGCACCATCAAAGTCACCCAATCGATAATGTAGTGCAAACTTTAATTCATGCCAAGACTTAACAAAAATATTTGCGCTCTCGATTGCTATCGTTATGTATTCAAGGCCAGGCTCATATTGCTCAAGTTGAGCATAACAAATGCCTATAAGTGCAATACCTTTTGGGGAAAGATCATAATTTCTAGCTTTGCCTAATTTGTACCAGCCAAGAAGTTTTTCCAAGCCATATTCATAGTTACCAAGGCTTGCATTTATCTGTCCAACCACGTATTGAAGATTATGCTCATCTCTATCCTCAAGTGCTCTTTTTCTAAGCGCCCACTCTATAAACTCTAAACCCTCCTCTGGTCTGTCCTGCGTAATTAAAAAGAAGCCATATCTTTTAAGGATTACAGCATGATCAAATGATCTGGAGCTCCATGTATTCTCATATATTAATTCAAGATAATCGGCTTCAACTTCTGCATATCTTTTTTGCGCTTCTTTTTCCTCAATTCTTAAAAATTCGTAATAAACCCATGTGTTTATAGTTTGTGCTGTGTTACTTGGTGCAGAGTATGCTAATGGAGAAATTAAAAATAAAAGAAATAAAAAAATTTTCATAATTTAAACTCTATAGTTGTTAAACCTCTCTGTTTTACAGCGACTCCACCTGAAACTCTTGGTTTAAACTTCCATTTTAAAACTGCTTGAACAGCAGCAGCATTAAAAATAGATGAAGGACTGAACTCTACGACTTTTGCCGTTAATACACTCCCTTTTTCATCAACCAATAATTCTACTATAACATAGCCCTCTTTTCCCTCAATCAATGCTGTTCTTGGATATCTAGGAGCGATCCTTACTAATGGAATTAATCCTCCATCTCCAATAAATTGTCCTCCACCCACTAAGGCACCATCCAAATCTATAGGCATATCTATATCAGGAAGCTCTATATCAAGCATTGGTGTAGGCATTTTCTTCAACTCAGGCTGATCTATTTCCGGTGGCGGAGGTCTTTTTGGTGGAGGCGGTTTATCAGGAAGTTTTCTATCTCTTTCATTGAGGGTATCATCTTTTTTGATTCTGATGAAATCAATCATCTGACGGTTTTTTTGAGCTTCAAGATCAAGATCTCCCGGCTTAATCATTAAATACATTAACAAAAAAAGGGAAAAGGCAAAAAAAGAGCCGGATATTAAAAAGTATAGTATTCTTTTAGTCTTTTTCTGCTGCAATTGAAACATTTTGAACTCCAGCAAGCCTAACCTGATCCATGGTTTCAACCAATAGCCCAGTTTGAGAACTTTTATCAGCTTGAATGATTACAGAACCTTCAGGGTTTTCTGCTTTAAGTCTTTCGACATTTGCTCTAACCGCCCTTAAATCAATTAATCTTTTATCAATATAGATTTCATTGTTCTCTGTAATTGCAATAAGGATATTGCCTCTTTCATCTGCAACCGCAGTTGAAGCATTCGGTCTATTAACTTCTACACCTGTTTCCTTAATGAAAGTTGTAGTTACGATGAAGAAAATCAACATTATAAAAACTATATCCAGCATTGGTGTGATATCTATACTTGAATCTTCAGGGACTCTTTTTCTTCTTCTAATCATTTTCGAAAACTACCATTTTTCTATTCGTTTTATCTTGTATAAATCTTTCTACAATAGTTATTGCAAAAAGACCAGATATTGAAATAACTAAGCCTGTCATTGTTGGGAGCGTTGCTTTTGAAACTCCAGATGCCATCGCCCTCGGATTTCCAGTGCCTGTATAAGCCATCACATCAAAGACTTCAATCATGCCAGTAACCGTTCCTAATAATCCAAGCAAAGGACATAAGGCAACCAGGCCTTTTATCTGATTAATATTTTTATTTTTTAGAAGATTAATTTCTGCTATATGCATGCTTTTAAACTTATTATTGATCCATTCATTAGAACCCTTCATCTTCAAAAAAGATTTATGATTTTTTTCAATTAAATTTGAGGCCTCAAATTTATAAAAAAATATGCGTTCAGAAATAAGAAACCACATGTATAGAGCAACGATAAACAAAACTATGAGCACATAGCCACCCTGGTTAATGAAAGCACTAACAAAGGTAAAAGGTAAAAACAAATAATAAAACATTAGATATTCTTAGAAGCGATTCTTCCTATAGCTTGTTCTTCAATTATTTGAACAATCTCTCTGCTTCTAGTATCCAACTGGTTGTGAACAAATAAAAGTGGTACTGCTGTTATCAATCCAAGCATTGTTGTTACGAGTGCTTGAGATATTCCATCAGCCATAAGCTTTGGATCACCAGTTCCAAAAAGTGTAATTGCCTGGAAGGTTTCAATCATACCTATCACTGTTCCCAATAAACCCAAAAGTGGTGCTACTGCAGCAAGAAGTTTTACCGTACTTAGATTTCTTTCATAAACTGGTTCAGTATTTGAAAGCACTGCCTCTATCTTATTTTCAAGCTTTTCTTGATCCAACGAGGTATCCAATATTATTTCATTGATCTCATGCAAAGGAGACCCTTGCTTTAAGTTACCAGATTCAAGCTCCTCATCTATACTCTTTCTTTCACTAACTAAGAATCTAAATCTCATGCCTCCCATAGCCAAACCTAATAAGAGGATTAATAATATAAGATAACCAACAAACCCACCTTGGTTAATTCTCTCGAAAAAACCTGGATTTTGGAGAATTAGACTTAATAATGATCCTCTAGTCGGATCAATAGCAAACTCAGCATAGCCATCTCTCTCTAAACTTGAAATTGCTCTAACAGATGACCTTGTACTTGGGGGGTTTGACTCAAGGAATTCTAAAACTTGTTGTTCTGGAATGAATCTAAGATATGTTCTATCTGCGATTGCATTAAATTGACCGATTCTAAGGACTTCCTGGTTTACTGCGTCACCGCTTGTGTCAAGGACGGGAGAATCAAATTTAACTACTTTTCCAGACTCGTAGATTTCATTCAATAGTGTGAACCAAAGCTTTTCAAGTTCAGGAACGGAAGGGAGCGCCTTTCTTTCAGCAAGATCAGCTAAGAAATCGATTCTACTTGGAAACTGTAGATTCGTGAGAGATTGAGAATAATTACTTTTTGCATCTCCACTAATTTGTCTTACAACTCCAAATGTTTCGCCAAGAGTTCCGATCTTAAGATTTAGTTGCTCTTCTAAGTCCGACAAACGAGCATCATTGTCTTCGAAGTTTTTTGTAAGCTTGGCTTCCCTATCCTTTTCAAGTTTGAGGAGCCGTCTAGCATCATTTAATAGTTTTTGTTGCTTATTTCTATTATTTATAAATTCATTAAGTCTATCTTGATTTTCTTTTGTTCTAAGCAGTGTGTTTTCTTCAACAAGATCCAAAAGAATATCAATATCGGTAGGCTCTACAGAAATCTCATCAGAAGAATCTTGAGCTATTATTAAGCTCGCAAATGACAGAGTTAAAAGAAGTAAAAATCTATTTATTATTTTCATAAGATGTAAGCGGTATAGTAATTAATGTTGGTGGAGCTTGCTTTAGAGCTATTTTCAAGCCATCTATAGTTGATCTTTTAACAGATGCTGATGATTCTTCCCAGGAAGAAGTTGATTTATTCCAAAAGCCTGCCTTATCTCCATTTGAAGTAACAAATGTTAGTGATACTCTCCCTACTCTAAGAAAGTCAGCATTGAATGTTTCACCTTCAAAATTAACTTCGGATCTGTAAGCTTCAATTGTTCTTCCATAGTCACTTTCAATTTGATAGGCTTCAGTCACCTTCCTAAATTTTTCTGAAGTTGAAATATCACCTCTATCCATAATTGTTTTGAGGTTAGCTACTCTTTCAGCTCTCTCCTTTGATAGGAATGGAATATCTAGAGAAACAAATTTATCAAGTGCATTAATCATTTTTAGCATTATGGGTATTAAATTGATATTAATATTATCAAGCTCATCAATCTGATTAATAATTGAAGATATTTCTTTTTCTTGAGAAAGTATGATTCTTTGAAGCTGATTGTTATATAACTTTAGATTCTCATACTCAGTAATTGTATCCTTGTAATCAAATTCTAAAATCTTTGTTTCATCATCTATTTTATTTAATCTTTCCTGATTAACAGCACCAGAACTAATTGAAACAGTAGAAATATCTAATGATTTTGCTAATTGATCTGATTTAGAATCTTGTGAATATGTATATGACCCAAAGAACAAGATCAGACACGCTAAATATGCTTTGATGAGTTTCAATGTGCTTCCCTTAAAATGAATTATTAGTTTTTAAATCGTTTGTATTATAGTGAAAAACTGTTTAAAAATCCAAAAAAAAGGGCAGTAATTAACTGCCCTTTAAATTGTTTTACTAATTAAAACTTCGCTGAAAAAACTGCACTCACAGATGGTCCTGCAATAGGATACAGAGTTGATCTTACGAAGAATGGATTACGTGAACTACCACCTAAAGCAGCATCTCTATCAGGGAAAGCATCAAATATGTTATTTGCTTGCACACCGATATACATATTATCTTTAATTTCATAATATGCTGTTGCATTAGTATTGAAGTAAGGGCTACCCTTAGTATCTTCAAAGTAGTTTACATGCCCTATTCTGCTTACTGAAAGTGAAGCACTCCAGTCACCTAAAGACCATGAACTTGTAACAACTTGTCTTGATCTTGGTGTATAAGCTGAATCCATGTAATCAGTTCTTGAAACACCCTGCTCTTGAGCTTGCTTAAGAGCTAGCTGAGATGAACCTCTAAATGAGAAACCAAAGTCACCAGCTTTATCAGTGATAAGTGTATATCTCATTGTATAGTCAGCTCCTTGGTATTCCTGAGAAGCAATATTTAGTGGTCTAACATATAGTTCAGAAATACTTGGAATTGCAGCAGGATCATCCGGTTGAACACCTACTGGTCTACCATCCCTTGTAATATTTGAATATATATCATTACAGTAAGCGCTATCAAATGTTGCTGTGTTTGCTATTGGTGCGCCTGCCTCTTGAGCACGACATACTGCTTCACCATATCTCAAATCAAATTGACTTGAAGTAGCAACAATATCTTTCAAGATAATTTTATATACGTCAAATGTTAATGTTAATCTGTCTGCTGGCTCCCAAACTATACCCATAGAATATGAATCTCCTGATTCATCTCTAAGAGCAAGGTTACCTTCAGTTATGATTCTAATATTAGTAACATTAAACTCATTACAATTAACAATATCACCAGTTGCTAACCAACATTGATAATAGTCTGTACCACCGTTGAAACCTTCAACAGCGTCAATAAATGATCTTTGCATATCTGGAG
>TARA_B100001057_G_scaffold219731_1_pt1 | contig 13227 bp, 12 predicted proteins | sample TARA_B100001057 | Tara Oceans TARA_B100001057 (sample SAMEA2621839) | marine metagenome | biome: marine biome (ENVO:00000447); feature: surface water layer (ENVO:00002042); material: "saline water (ENVO:00002010), including plankton (ENVO:xxxxxxxx)" | depth 5 m
AATGGAATAACTCCATTAACCTTCGAATATAGCGACGATGTCATCTTCTTTCATTACAAGAAGTTCCTCACCATCAACTTTTATTTCAGTTCCACTGTATTTACCAAAAAGTACTTGGTCACCAGCTTTTACATCTAGGGCACGTATTTCACCAGATTCCATTACTCTTCCATTACCAACCGCAAGAACTTTACCTTTAATAGGTTTTTCTGTAGCTGCATCTGGAAGAACAATTCCACCTGGTGATGTGCGCTCTTCTTCCATACGCTTTACTATTACTCTGTCATGAAGCGGACGAATATTCATCGGCTGCTCTCCTTTATATTTTATTTAGCACTAATTCATTACTTCGTGATGGAGATGCTTGGCACTCAAACACGAAGAGTGCTAATGATAATGTCATTACGGCAAATTTCAAGTAAAAATTATAAATTCAGTAATGTAATTGCTATTGAATTTATCACTTGCAGCAATATATCTAATCTAAGCAAAAGTAAAGAAATCATTATATAAGCCTATTTTCTGACTTATAATGGTTTGTTTTAAACAGTGTCTTGTTTCTTATACGTGAGCAAAAATAGAATCAACAAATGAATAAATTTTTTAAATATTCCAAAAAGATACTCCCATTCTTGGTAGTCATGTCTTTCATCTTGAGCATTGTTTCCTGTGAAGTTGATGAATCAAATGAACAGAGCGCTCCTCCTCTTCTGAGAGTTAACGAGGCATTCAAATATGAACTCATTAACAGTGGGGCATCTGTTTGGATTAAATGGGTAATTGAAGATGGTTATTATCTCTATCGCAATAAATTGAAATTCAAAATTAACGACACAGAAATACCTCAACCAATTCTTCCAGAAGGCTACATTCATGAAGATGAATTCTTTGGGGTCCAGCAAATATATAGGAATGAGGTCTCATTTGAGATTCCGTACAAAAACCAAAAAATAATTGGAGATGAAATCTTAATTGAAATCCTATCGCAAGGATGTGCTGATAGAGGAATCTGCTATCCTCCTCAGAAATGGAAAAGAACAATAAAGATTGGCGGTAATGATTTAAATGAAATAAATGCGACTGTAAATAAAATTTATGAAAATGACTCATCATCCGATAATTCTTTTCGACCTTACCTGTCATCTCTAGATCAAAATACAATTGAAATTGCCTTTCAAATTGCACCTAATTACTATCTATACAAAAATAAAATTAGAGTAGTACCTGAAAATCCATTTATAAAAATGGGCTCCATTGAACTGCCAAAAGGAATTATCAAAACGGATCAATGGTTTGGTGAAAGTGAAGTATATTATAATGAGCTATTCGGAAGAGTCTCATTCTCTAGGAGCGCCACTAGTTACAAAAACACAGGCTTTTACATTGAGTATCAGGGATGCCTTGAAAATGAAATTTGCCTGCCTCCAGAGATGAAGTTGATAGATGTTGACTTCAGTAGCGTGGAAAATAATTCATTATCAAGATTTGTTCCCAAAATTTCTGAGCAATCGAGGCTCGCATCGCTTATCAAGAGTTCAAATCTGTGGATGGTCATGTTCACTTTTTACTTCGCAGGGATATTGCTTTCTTTTACTCCATGTGTTCTTCCAATGATACCTATCCTCTCAGGAATTTTAGCGGGCGAAGGAAAGACTATCTCTGCTAGCAGAGGATTCACACTTGCATTTTCCTATGTGATGGGGATGGCCTTAGTCTACACAGCTGCTGGTATAGCTAGTGCATTGATTGGAATACAGCTACAAGCATTTTTTAATGCTCCTTGGGTGATAATAATTTTTACCTCACTATTTGTTCTTTTTGCACTGGCTATGTTCGATGTGATCAATATCGAACTACCAACTTCTCTGCAAACTCAATTATCAAACTTAAATAGCAAGTTTTCATATGGTACTTACGCCGGTACTTTCTTTATTGGTGCCATATCGTCATTGATTGTAACTGCTTGTGTTGCACCTCCATTAATCGCTTCACTAATTGTTATAAGTGAAACTGGCGATATCTACAGAGGAGGTATGGCTCTATTCTCAATGAGCATAGGTATGGGCACACCACTCTTGATCATCGGAACATCTGCGGGGAGGATTTTACCTAAAATTGGAAGCTGGATGGTCACTATTAAACATCTATTTGGATACATGATGCTCGGTGTTGCTATTTACATGCTCTCAAGAATTGTCGATGGTTCTATCGTACTCGGTCTATGGGGCACTCTAGCAATCCTAGTTGGTATGTCCTTCAACGGCTTATCTCATCTTGAGAAAAACTCAAGCTTCATTGAGAAACTTAAAAAAACAGCTGGCATAGTTCTAGTAATATATGGTGCTTCATTACTGCTCGGATCCTTCTCTGGAAACAATAACCCAATGCAGCCGCTTGCTAAGCTCAATATACTTCAAAATGATTCGACCCATACAGACAATCATGTCAGTTTCAAAAGAATCAAATCACTGGAGAACCTTAATTTTGAACTTACAGCAGCTGCCAATGAAAATAAACCTGTCATGCTGGATTTTTATGCAGACTGGTGTGTGTCATGCAAAGAGATGGAGGTATACACCTTCACAGATGAGAGTGTAAAAAATGCTCTGTCAAACTTAATTTTAATTCAGGCAGATGTCACTTTAAATGATACAATTGACCAATCTCTAATGAGAGAATTGGATGTATTTGGACCACCAACAATTATATTCTTTAATCGTAATGGTAGAAGGCAAAAAGGATATGAAATAGTGGGCTATATGAAAGCAAAAGAATTTGCTGAGCACGTCAATGAGGCATTAAACGTTCCAGAAGACAGAAGCATTTGAATGAATAAAAGAAATGAAAATCATAATTAAAATATTAATAATCTTACTAAGCCTGTCAATTATTTCTTGTAGCAGTGAATCCAATAATAAGGATCCTGAAGCAACAGTGACGCAAAAAAAAATTACTGAAAGGAATTTCCTAGGTGAGTTTGAACTCATTGATTTAAATAATGTGATGACAAACTCCTCCAAGTGGAATGGCCAATATAAGTTAATTAATTTCTGGGCAACATGGTGTGCACCATGCAGAAGAGAAATACCATTACTGAATAATGCCCAAAAAGAATACCAGGATATGTCTCTTCAAATAATTGGTATTGCAGTAGATGTTTTAGATGATGTTATTGCATATTCAGAGGAGACATCGTTTGAATATCCTGTATTAGTCGGAGAAGAAGAGGCAATTGCGATTGCAGAAAATGCCAATATAGAATTCATAGGACTGCCGTTCACTATGTTAGTAGATGATCAAAATGAAATAATCAAAACTCATCTTGGTGAGATTAAAGAACATCATATCGATATGTTGACTGAAGTAATCAGGGATATGCAGAAAGGCAAAATCTCTGTAGAAGAGGCAAAATTTAAGTTAGGTAAAATATAGTACCTCAAAAAATTACTCAAAAATCGCTTAAAATCTTCCAAAAAATCATAAATTTCACTAATTTCTTTTAAAATGCTATATTTACGTAAGTTAATTTATTTCTTACTATGATCATGAAAAGAATATTATTGATAAATGGTCCAAATTTAAATCTTCTCGGCTCGAGAGAACCAGAGGTCTACGGAGCTGAAGATTTACAATCAATTGAGAGTGAGCTAATAAAACAAGCTGATGTTGAATCAATTGATCTCAAATGTTTTCAATCTAATGCTGAACATGAAATTGTCGATAGCATCCATGATGGTAAAAATAATGTAAATTTCATATTAATTAATCCTGGTGCATTCACGCATACAAGCATCGCAATAAGAGATGCTCTTCTTGCTGTTGATATTCCTTTTTATGAGATTCACTTAAGCAATACTTTTGCGAGAGAGGAATTTCGTCATAAAAGTTACTTCAGTGATATAGCAAGGGGTTGCATCATAGGGCTCGGTTCTCATGGCTATGAACTGGGCTTAGCTGCAGCTATCAAAGAATTAAAAAAATCTTGAGGAAAATTCATGGATTTAAGGAAAATAAAAAAATTAATTGAGTTACTGAATGAGTCTGGTGTTGGTGAAATTGAAATTACTGAAGGTGAAGACTCTGTTCGAATATCTCGCGAATCTTCACCCAAAAAGATGGTCACACAAGATGAAGAAAATGTTGCAAGTTCAAGAGAAAAAACTCCAATAGAATCCTCAAATAAAAAAAATCAAGCCAAAAATAACAAACCCTCACAAGAACTCGGTAATGATTTTGATGTTCTGTCTCCTATGGTAGGAACTTTCTATGGTTGCCCATCTCCGGATGACCCACCTTATGTAAAGGTTGGTGATTCCGTTAAAGAAGGAGACACACTTTGCATTATCGAAGCAATGAAAATGATGAACCAAATTGAAGCAGACGTCAGTGGCGTCATAAAATCTATAAAAGTTCAAAATGGAGATCCTGTTGAGTTCGATCAAATAATTTTTGTAATAGATCAGAATACAAATTACTAAGAGATCAAATCATGCTCGATAAAGTAGTCATTGCCAATAGAGGAGAAATTGCCTTAAGGATCTTGAGGGCTTGTCACGAGATTGGAATAAAAACCGTTGCAGTCCATTCTAAGGCAGATGATAACCTCAAACATGTTTTGCTTGCTGATGAAACAGTTTGTATCGGTCCTGCTGAGAGCATTAATAGCTATCTTGATATGCCAAGAATTATTTCAGCGGCAGAAGTTACTGATGCGGTTGCTATTCATCCAGGATATGGATTCCTATCGGAAAATGCGGATTTTGCAGAAAGAGTGGAATCATCGGGTTTTACCTTCATTGGTCCATCTTCAGAAGCTATAAGGATGATGGGAGACAAAGTCTCTGCAATAAAATTAATGAAGAAAGCGGGTGTACCAACCGTTCCTGGTTCGGATGGAGCGCTCAAAGATAATCCGGATGAAAACTTGAGAATTGCGAGAGATATTGGCTATCCAGTCATCATAAAAGCCTCTGGAGGAGGAGGAGGAAAAGGCATGCGTGTAGTTCATGCAGAAGCAGCCTTACTCAATGCAATTGCACTGACTCAAGCAGAATCGAGATCGGCATTTAATCATGATGAAGTTTACATGGAGAAATTTTTAGAGACTCCAAGACACATAGAGATTCAAGTTCTATGTGATGGGCAGGGAAATGCTATTCATCTTGGAGAGAGAGATTGCTCGATGCAAAGACGTCATCAGAAAGTTATCGAGGAAGCACCTGCGCCAGGTATATCTGAGGATCAGAGAAATTATGTTGGCCAGAGATGTATTGATGCGTGTCTAGAAATGGGCTATCGAAGTGCCGGCACATTCGAATTTTTATATCAAGACAATGAATTTTATTTTATTGAGATGAACACTAGGCTTCAAGTTGAACATCCTGTCACTGAAATGATTACAGGAATTGATATCGTTAAAGAACAATTGAGAATTGCCTCAGGAGAAAAATTAGCTATCAAACAAGAAGATGTAAAAATTAAAGGTCACGCAATTGAGTGTCGTATGAATGCAGAAGACCCAAAGACATTTATGCCTTCACCTGGTGACATAAAGTTGTGGCACATGCCTGGTGGTCCAGGTATCAGGATTGACAGCCACATATACAGCGGATATCGTGTGCCGCCCTATTATGACTCTATGATTGGAAAAATAATTGCTTTTGGAAACAATAGAAAGTCAGCTATGACGCGAATGGAAAATGCGCTCAAAGAAATAGTAGTTGAAGGGATAAAAACAAATATTCCGTTGCATCAAGAGATATTTCAACACTCAGCATTTAAAAATGGTGGCACAAATATCCACTACTTAGAAAAAAGACTTGGCCTTTAAAGTGTCATTATAATGCTCAAAAATAATGATGAGTATCATCAAATTGAATTTGATATCTCAAAAGATGATTTGGCAGAAACTGAAAAAATTCTAGAATCATACCAACCCTTGTCAATATCAATTCAGGGTTTCGATGAAGAAAAAATTTATGAGCCACTTCCGGGTGAAATGCCAATCTGGAAGAAAAATCGCGTTAAAGCAATGTTTCAAAACACGAAAAATCTCAAAAAATTAGAGAGCGAAATAATAAAAAAAACTAATATAGAAATACTTCATAACAAAGAAATTAAAGCAATAAGAAAAAAAGATTGGCAAGAAGAATGGATACAATCATCTAAGCCAATGAGATTCGGAGAGAAGTTATGGATATATCCCGACCATCTTTTTGATAATATTGAAGGAAGAATTTGTGTAAATTTAAATCAGGGTCTAGCTTTTGGTACTGGTTCGCACCCAACCACGAGATTGTGCCTTGAATGGCTAGAGAAAAGTAATCTTGAACAGAAATCAGTATTAGATTACGGATGTGGGTCGGGAATATTGGGTATATCAGCAATCAAACTAGGGGCAAAAATTGTTACTGCAATTGATATAGATCCACAGGCTGTGATTGCCTCAAAAAATAATGCAGAAAAAAATCATGTACAACAAGAGATAAAAATCACAGATAATAATAAAAAAATAGAAGATAAATTCGATTTAATAGTTGCAAATATTCTTGCAAAACCACTTATTGAATTGACTCCTTATTTTTATAATAAACTCAATCAAGACGGTGTGATCTGCCTATCAGGTATTCTCGAAGGTCAAATAAATCTTATAAAAGATACTTATGGTAAATATTTCAACTTATCAGAGATAAAAATAAAAGATGGCTGGGTAATGATCTCTGGAATCAAATTATGAACATCGGTAAATTCAAGCTAAAAAATCCCTTCATACTGGCTCCTATGGCAGGTATAACGGATGTTCCTTTTAGGAAGTTGTGCCATAAGTTTGGGGCCTCAATGACAATATCGGAAATGACGACTTCCGATATTGATTTATGGAAAAGTCAGAAATCAAAATATCGCTTATCATTAGACTATAGTATTGAGCCAAGGGTCATACAGATTGCAGGTTCTGATCCAAAATTGTTATCAAAAGCAGCTAAGATATGTGTTGAAAGAGGAGCACAAATAATCGATATAAATATGGGTTGTCCTGCAAAAAAAGTTTGTAATAAATTAGCAGGATCCGCATTGATGAAAGATGAGGTGCTTGTAAAGCTCATCTTAGAGTCTGTTGTTGATGCTGTAGATGTTCCAGTCACATTAAAAATGCGAACAGGATGGAGTGAAGAGAGAAAAAATGGACCAGAAATTGCAAGAATCGCTGCTGAATCTGGAATAAAAGCCATTGCCGTTCATGGAAGAACCCGTGAAAGTAAATTTTCAGGGTCTGCTGAATATGACACAATTGCGCAGATTAAGAAAAAAGTCTCGATACCAATTATAGCGAATGGAGATATTGATTCTCCAGAGAAATCACTTGAAGTATTGCGTATAAGTGGTGCTGATGCCTTAATGATTGGAAGATCGTCTCAAGGGAAACCATGGATATTTCGAGATCTTAATATCTTTTTCTCTGATAAAAGAAACGCCCCGCCTCTAGAAAAAAAATTTGTGCGTGATACTATTCTTGAACACTTAAATAAAGTCTATCAATTTTACGGTAATGATTTAGGTGCAAGACTAGCCAGAAAACATCTCAGTTGGTATTGTAAAAATCTTGATGGATCAGAGACTTTCCGAAAAAAAGTCGTTAGAGCAGAAAAAGCACGAGAACAAATAGCGCTTGTTCAAGAATTTTTTCAAACACGAGCGTGAATTTTTATTCCTCTGGATCAAAAAATTCTCAAGCGTTAAAAGTTTAGGAAATATAGTTTAGTGGCAAAAGATAAAAAATCAAATTCAAAAAAATCAGGTCAACTTATGAACGGGAAACTGCTCAAAGTTCATACGAAAGATGCTCTGGATAATTATTTTGATAACCTAAATGGACAGAAACCAGGAGATTTATACAGCCTGGTTCTCGGTCAAGTCGAAGAGCCACTCTTCAAAGTGGTAATGAACTACACCAATGGCAACCAAAGTAGGGCCTCTCAAATACTGGGTATCAATCGAGGTACTCTCAGGAAGAAACTCAAAACATACTCAATAACTTCCTAGTGGAAAGAACTTTTAAAATAAACCGCGCACTTATTAGTGTTTCGGATAAAGACAAACTTATTCCTTTTGCCAAAGAGCTAGATCAAAATAAAGTTGAAATAATTTCAACAGGTGGAACATACAATTACCTGTCTACCAATAAGATTTCAGCTATCGAAATCTCAAATATCACGAATTTTCCAGAAATTATGGATGGCAGAGTGAAAACTCTGCATCCTATGATTCATGGTGGAATACTTGGAAGAAAAAAAATTGACGATGGAATAATGGATCAACATGGCATTGAGAGGATAAATCTTCTGGCCGTCAATTTATATCCTTTTAAAGAAACGATAAAAAAGCCCGACATAAATATCAATGAAGCAATTGAAAATATTGATATTGGTGGTCCTGCAATGATCAGGGCGGCGGCAAAAAATCATGAAAATGTAATTGTGCTGGTTGATCCCAATGATTATGAAGATTTTATAGAAAGATATGAGCGTAATGAAATAACTACTGAATATCGACAATATCTAGCAGCAAAAGCATTCGGACATACAGCAAGCTATGATGCTGCGATAAACCAATACTTCAATAAAGAAATATTAAAGATTACTTACCCAGATCAACTGATCTACTCTGGCAACATCCAATCAAAATTAAGATATGGGGAAAATCCTCATCAAACTGCAGCCTTCTATAAAGATGATATGAGTTCTAATGAGAGAAATCTTGCATCCTCAAGAAAAATTCAAGGAAAAGATCTCTCATATAACAATATATCTGATGGGGCCGCTGCATATGAATGCGTGAATCAATTTAGTTCACCTGCATGCGTTATAGTTAAGCATGCAAATCCATGTGGCGTTGCTTTAGATGACAACATAAAAAAAGCATACATGAGAGCATTCAGCACTGATCCGACCTCTGCATTCGGAGGTATAATTGCTTTTAACCGTTTACTGGATGGAGAAACTGCAAAACTGATTATCGAAAAACAATTTGTCGAAGTGATTATCGCCCCTGAAATTTCGTCTGAAGCAGAGACGATTCTTAATAAAAAACAAGATGTGAGATTACTGGAAACAGGCAAGTTTTTTGATAGTGATAACGGTGTTTATGATCTTAAAAAAGTTTCGGGAGGACTTTTGATTCAATCTGCAGACGACGGAAAAATCTCTGAGTCTGACCTAAATGTTGTTACTCAGAAAAAACCAAGTAAGAAAGAAATCTCAGATATGCTGTTTGCTTGGCGTGTAGGAAAATACGTTAAATCCAATGCTATATTATTTTGTAAAGATAATATGACAATTGGTATTGGTGCTGGACAAATGAGTCGAGTCTATAGTGCGAGAATTGCAGCAATCAAGGCGGCTGATGAAGATCTCGACATATCTAACTCGGTCATGTCGTCTGATGCTTTTTTTCCTTTCAGAGACGGTATTGACGCCATTTCAAGTTATGGCATAAGTGCAATAATTCAGCCAGGTGGTTCTATTCGAGATGATGAGGTTATTGCTGCTGCAAATGAGAACAATATTGCGATGGTTTTCACTGGTATGAGACATTTTAGGCACTAGGAAACAAAAATAAATGAGATTAAAATTATGAAAATCTTAATTGTTGGAAATGGTGGAAGGGAACATGCTTTTGCCTGGAAATGCTCTCTGTCTCCAAAAGCAGATAAAATATATGTTGCTCCAGGAAATGCTGGCACAGCTGGAGAAAATAAAGTGGAAAATATCGCTATTGCTGCAGACGATATAGATAATTTGCTTAAATTTGCCCTAAAAGAAAAAATAGATCTCACTATAATTGGACCCGAAGCCCCACTCGTTACCGGTGTTGTTGATAAATTCAATGACGCCGGTCTTGTCTGTTTTGGCCCAAACAAGCAGGCATCTCAACTGGAAGGCTCTAAATCATTTACTAAAGATTTTCTTAAACGTTATGAAATTCCAACTGCTGATTACGAAACATTTGATAACTCAGAAGCAGCAATCAACTACATTAATAAAAAGGGGGCACCTCTGGTTGTTAAAGCAGATGGATTAGCAGCTGGTAAAGGTGTGATAGTCGCTATGAATGTTGACGAGGCGATTACAGCTGCTAAAGATATTCTCGATAAAAATAATTTTGGGGAGGCTGGCACAAAGATCGTTATAGAAGAATTCTTGCACGGTGAAGAAGTAAGTTTTATTGTTGTAACAGATGGAGAGAGAGTCTTGCCACTTGCTACATCTCAAGATCATAAGGCCAGAGATAATGGTGATAAAGGACCAAATACAGGAGGTATGGGCGCATATTCTCCTGCACCGATAATCACAGAAGATTTAAATCATCGAATTATGAATGAAATTATTAATCCAACTCTTTCTGGATTAAAAGAGGATGGTATTGATTATCTTGGATTCTTGTACGCAGGTTTAATGATCAGTGAGGATGGTCAACCGAAAATTCTTGAATATAATTGTCGTTTTGGAGATCCTGAAACACAGCCAATAATGATGAGATTGGAGTCAGATTTTATAGAACTCATTCTCGCAACAATGGAAGGATCACTGTCATATGAGAAAGTTAATTGGAGCAATGAAGTTGCCTTAGGAGTAGTTATGGCAGCTGGAGGTTACCCAATAAAATATTCTTCTGGTGATCAAATTATCGGTATCGATAGCAATAAATCGCAAAATGTTAAAGTGTTTCATGCCGGAACATCTATAAATGATAACCAAGTTGTGACTTCAGGTGGGAGAGTTTTATGTGTTGTAGGGAGAGGAAAAACCACCTCCAGCGCAAATAGGGTAGCCTATGAGATGGTAAATAACATCAGCTGGAAAAACGAGTATCATCGAGATGATATTGGGCACCGTGCTATTGATCGTGAATAAAAAATGATTTCGTCAAATCGAGCCTCAAAACTGATCAAAAATAATCTGAGGAAACTTAAAAGCAAAAAAATAAATACCATGGATTCAGTCGGAAGTATCCTCGGAGAGGATATATCGGCAGAGCGAAATCAACCTCCATTTGATAGGGTTACAATGGATGGCATAGCCATAAATTACTCTAAAACCAAAATGCAATGTTTTTACCCTATACAATCCACACATTTTGCTGGAGATGCGCCAAAAAAACTAATCAAAAAAAACCAATGTATCGAGGTCATGACCGGTTCAGTCCTTCCTGCTAATACAAACTGTGTTATACCAATTGAGTGTGTAAAAATTGAAAATCATACTGCAAAAATAAAAGAAAATTATACCGTCAAGAGATGGCAATTTATTCATAAAGAAGGTACTGATCATAAAAAAGGTTCTGTTGTTCTACAAAAGGGACACAGAATAACACCGATAGATATTGCATTAATACTCTCTTGCGGAAGAGAAAAAGTAACAGTGAGTGATACCCCAAAAATTCGAATACTCTCAACAGGAAGTGAACTTATTCCGACTGGCAAGAAAATACTGCCCCATCAAATAAGAATAACAAATGGGCCCTCGATGATAACTATGTTTAAAGAACAATACTTTGATGATTGTGAACACTTCCACCTATTGGATGACAGGGATTTACAAAAAAGAAAAATTAAAAAATATTTAAATGAATCTGATGTGCTTATTTTAAGCGGGGGAATATCTATGGGGAAAGCTGATTTCGTTGAAAAAATTCTTGAAGAACTTAACGTTAAATGTGTATTTTATAAGGTTAAACAGCGTCCTGGAAAACCAATGTGGTTTGGAGTGGGAACAAAAGAACAATTGGTTTTCGCATTACCTGGAAATCCTGTTTCTGCAATTACGTGCTGTCGCCACTATGTAATCCCCGCATTACAATCAATGTGTGGAAAAATTAAAAAAAATAATGAATACGTTCAAATGCATAAAAAAATAACGTCAAAAACAAAATTTACTCATTTTTTACCTATAAAATTAAAAAATTTAAAGAATGGAACAAGGCAAGCACTTCCCATACAAACCAACACTTCAGGTGATTTTACTTCACTGAGTGGGACTGATGGATATATCGAACTAAGAGGGGATCAAGAGGAATTTAAGAAAGGACAATATGTTATCTTCCACAATTGGAAGCTCTCATAATTTCGACATTATGTCCTGTAATATGTAATTATTTATATATTCATGATTGAATATTAGTCGTGCATATAAAAATTTATTTAACTAGATGAGGAAAAGATTATGGACTTTATGAAGCAGTACAAAGATGAAACTTACGCTCTACTGAGAATTGTTTCTGGCTTTCTTTTTATTTTTCATGGCATTCCAAAAATGAGTGCAATATTTGCAGGAACAGCAAATTGGATGACGATGATTGCAGGGCCCATAGAAGTGATAGGTGGTCTAATGATAATGGTCGGATTCTATACTTCAGTTGCTGCTTTTTTATCAAGCGGACTGATGGCTGGAGCATACTGGTTGATTCACTTCTCAAAAATGGGTAACCCGGAAAAAGCATTTTATGGTTGGCCAATAAATAATGGTGGCGATGCAGCTGTTCTATACTGCTTTATTTTCCTTCTTATCGCGGCCATGGGAAGTGGAATATGGAGTGTTGACAGCAAAAAAAGTTAATTAAAAAATTGATTTTTTCGCTCCTGTCTCAATATACAAAAGTGTAGATGGATGCTTTAAAGTATCCATCTTACACCCTACAGCACAACAGTTTTTGCACAAAACAAAGGCATTGCAAATACTGTTGTATGCTGTCAGGATACGAAAAGTTTTATAGAATTTTAAATTAACTAGAGGAAAATTGATGGATCGTATTCTCTTCAAGACAACACTTTCAGCACTAACAATTCTGCTGACTTCCCTCTCCCTGAACCTTCAAGCAAAAGATTGGCAAGTTAATAATGAAAATAGCAGTGTTAGATATATTTATTCATTAGAAGGGGCAGCATTTAGAGGAAGGTTTAGGGAATTTTCTGCTGATATTAACTTCGATCCTAAAAAACCTGAGGAGGGTAAAATCTTAGGTATTGTCAACATTGTTTCTTCGAAATCGAGTAGTGCTGAACATGATGAGTATCTTATGGAAGAAGACTGGTTCGATCCAGACAACCATCCTCTATCACAATTCACCTCTGAAAAAATAATAAGAAATGATAATGGTGGCAACTTTATCGCCTATGGAAATCTTACACTCGCTGGAACAAGTCAACCCATAGAAATGGAGTTTGACTTTAAT
>TARA_B100001057_G_scaffold501267_1_pt1 | contig 13222 bp, 12 predicted proteins | sample TARA_B100001057 | Tara Oceans TARA_B100001057 (sample SAMEA2621839) | marine metagenome | biome: marine biome (ENVO:00000447); feature: surface water layer (ENVO:00002042); material: "saline water (ENVO:00002010), including plankton (ENVO:xxxxxxxx)" | depth 5 m
GAGTTGTTCTAGAGAGACTCGGGCGAAGCCGCCCTTAAATGGCGCTGCCCTCGAAAATTCGGGTGAGATGATGATTTCGCCTGTCCGTGAAAGGTATCCAAAATTCTGGGTCGACATGTCCCGTACGACCGCCAGTCCATCGAAGAAGCCCCGATCAACATAATATTCGTCTGGAATGTCTGCGATGAATTCTCCGGTGGAACGCCGCAAAATTCCAAAGCGAGGCTTGCCGGCGATGCGTCTGGTTCTTCTCGCTACGATGGCGTCGCTTTCAGAATTTTCATATTTGCGTTCGATCTGCCATTCACCTTTTTCCTCCATCAGCCATTTGCCATCACGGTCCATCAGGAGCCCATCAACTACTGCGGCGCCATTGATGAATTTCCCTACCCTTCGGAATGGCCCTTCTGCGATTACTTCCGCGTCTGTATCAATGATCGCCCACTCTGACGACCTTATGTCGAGCGCCACTCCTGCCCGCCCCTCCGAGAAATCGTTGACGACGAGATCTTCAAAAGCATGTAGGAGGTTGCCCTGATAATCGATGAGGGTCCAAGTGCCATTGCCTTGCCGCTGCGCCCCTGATCCAGGTAGGTCTCCGGGCTCAAGGTTGACCCACGCTCGTTCGCTATTGAATGGTCTCCCAGCCGCAAATCTCGTTTGGATAAAGGGTTTGCCATCTTTCCTTAGGTATTGAACGTAGGCACCCTCCCCGGTTCCGTAGCGTGCCAGCACAATCGGGGCGTCAGAACCCGCTGTTAATTTGGGAGGTCCCGACCTGGAAACTCCGAACAAAGCCATTCCTTCAGAATCAAGGAGCCCTGGATACGGGCCTTCCACAACGGCGAAATCCCAGAGCCCGCTGGCAAAGCCATCCTCATTGATCTTACGGATTGGTCTTCGGAACGCTCGTTGGCCATTCTTGTTGATGAAGTAGGATTCATCCCTTTGGAGTTTTGCGTTCCAGTCTGTGACTGCGATGAGTGGTTTTGCTGGAAGGCTTACCGGCGATAGTTTCGCCGCGGGATGCGCGGTGATGTATTTTTGGTCATCAACGCTGAGGCGGGCCAGAGCGACGGTGACCATCTTTCCGCCGTCCATCCGTAGATTCACCATGGATTCACCATTAAGTCCCAGGAATTCTGCTGTGATCTTGCGGCCCTTGACGTCGGTGAATTCTCTCAACTCCGCCAAGACTGATGACGTTCCTGTAAAGAGGATTGCGAGCCCTGAATAGTAGAGGGTTAATAGCGAACGGTTCACAAGCCAATAGGATGCAATCGAGGCCCCGGAGGCAAGCCATTCCCCCATTGAGGACGGTAAAGGTTTGTCAGAGTTAGGCGAGTGCGTTGACCGCGCTCTGTCAAAAAGGGGTTCTGCGGCCTAAAGCTTTTACAGCTTTCGGGTAACAACGCCGTCTCCTTCCCTACAGCGGTGTCCCCGTTGCGCGCTAGAGGCTGTCTGGTTCCTGGAGGAGCTCGTTGAGTCGATTCAGGAGCATCCCTGCTCCTCCTCCGTCGACTACCCGGTGATCAAAGGTGAGCACGAGGTCCGCCTCGGTGACCGGAATAAATGCGCCTTGGTCCTCCGACCAGAAGGGCCTCTTCTTTCCAGCTCCCATGCCGAGGATCAGGGTCTCACTTGGCAGCGGGATCGGCGTTCCCCACATCAAGCCGAAGGTGCCAAAATTGGTTACCGTGGCGATTCCTCCACCAGTATTCTCTTCTGGGACCCGTCTCTCCCTGGCTCTTCGGATCAGCGCCTGATATTCATCCATTAGCTCTTCAACGGTTCGGCCATCGACATTGCGAAGAACGGGAACTAGAACGCCATCTTCTACCTGAACAGCAACTCCGATATCTAATGCCCGAGGGTGAACGATTTGTTCGCCGATAAGATAACCGGCAGTAGCAGGCTCCTCAGCGAGGGCCTTCCCGAATGCCCTGAGGAGAAAAATTGTCAGGGGAGGTTTTGGGTCGAGGCTTCGACGATAGCTGAGAAGGTTGTCAAGAGCAACGGGGCGCCCGACGGATGCGAGAGGGCGAGTCCAGCTTCTCCTCATGGAGTCGGCAACCGACAACCGCATTGGAGAGGCTTGGCTGTGAGGCCAGCTATCGATGTATTCCAAGAACTGCTCAAGATCTTCGACAGTTACCCTTCCCCCAGCTCCGCTTCCGACAATTGCAGAGATATCGGCGGCACGGAGACCAAGTTCATCCATCCTCGCCTTCATTCGTGGAGAAAGGTAATGAGCGCCCTTCATTCCGGCTGGCACGGCGAGTCCCCGGATGCTGGGCTCCACGGCCCTTGGTTCGTGAGCACCTCCTTCAGGAGTGGCGAAATGCGCTCGAGGCTCATCTGTGGGCTCTGCAACAGGAGGCGATTCCGAAGTGGGTTGGGAGCTGCCTCCCTGAACGCCTGTTCTCTCAGCTTCCTCCTCGGTCACATCGAGAAGTCCGAGCACGGTGCCCACTGGATAGCTTACTCCTTCCTCAACGAGAAGGTTCTGGACAGTTCCCTCGCAGAGGGTGGTGACGCCCATGGTCGCCTTATTAGTTTCTACCTCGATGACTTCCTGATCGGCAATCACTTGATCGCCGACCTTAACATTTAACCGAATAATAGTGGCCTCGGCGATGGATTCACCGAGTTGAGGCATAAGAATGGGAACTTCCGGCATGAGAAAGAGCTGGTGGAGCTAGAGTTGGAGAAGATTGCGAATGGCGGCCGCAATCGACTCAAGGGTTGGGCGGTGCGCTTCCCAGAGGTTGGGATGATAAGGCACAGGGGTATCACGGGAGTTTAGTCTCTGAGGAGGTGCATCGAGAAGATGAAATCCATCGCTAGTAACCCTCGACACGACTTCAGAAGTCACACCTCCCCACGGAAAGGCTTCACCGACTGCGAGAAGGCGACCGGTGCGAGCGACGGAGGCGATAACTGTGTCGGTGTCCAAGGGCTTAACGCTTCGAAGATCGACAACTTCGATTTCCCAGCCTTCGGAGGCAAGCAATTCCGCTGCCCTGAGGGCTTCATGAACCATGGCGCTGTAGGCCACCACTGTAGCATGCTTCCCTGCACGGACTACCCTCGCCTTGCCAATTGGCAGCGGGTCCTGACCGTCATTTAATTGATCTGCTTTCAGCCACCGGTAGAGGAACTTGTGTTCAAAGTAGAGTACTGGATCGTCTAGAGCGACGGCGTCGATAAGCATCGAGTAGGCATCTGCCACGGTCGCCGGGGTAAGGATGACCAAACCGGGGTAATAGGCATAAACGCTTTCCATCATCTGGCTGTGGAAAGGCCCGGATCCAGGTGTGCCTCCCGAGGGAAGACGAACAGTAATTGGTGCTGGCGCTCCAGTTCGATAGAACTGGGTTGCAGCTTGATTAACGATCTGGTTGAAGCCCACTGAAGAAAAGTCGGCAAATTGCATTTCAATAATTGGGCGCATTCCCTCCAAGGCCGCCCCGACAGCGAGTCCGATCATGGCGTCCTCGCTGATTGGAGAATCGAGCACCCGGTCCGGAAAGAGCTTCTTGAGTCCCTGGGTAGCCTTGAAAGCTCCTCCGAAATGCCCAACGTCCTGTCCGTAGATAAAGACGCGGTCATCAGACGCCAGAAGGTCGTGTTGAGCGTCTCGAATGGCGTCAATGTAGGTGATCTCTCCCATTATGAGATGGTGGCAATTTCCTTGGAGGCATAAACGGTCCAGTCGTCGGCGAATGGATCAGGAGCAGGTTCCTGCTGGGCCTGAGCAACTGCTGCCTGAACTTCTTCTGCAGCCTCTTCTTTCCAAGCAAGCAACTCGGCCTCTGTGATAAGTCCCGTAGATAGAAGTTGGCTCTCTGCTACCTCCATGCAGTCCCTGCCAACAGGCGACTTCCTGAGTTGCTCTGGAACATACGACGCGTCGTCGTGTTCTCCATGTCCGCTGAGGCGGAGAGCGTTCGCGACGACAAGCTGGGGTCCCCCGCCCTCTCGGGCATTGCGCACCGCTTCTGAAATGACTCGTAGGGTGGCGGTAAGGTCCGTTCCGTCGACTTCATACCCAGGGACGCCATACCCCACTGCTCGATCAACAAGAGACTTACATGCGAATTGCCGATCGGTTGGAGTAGAGTAAGCAAATTGATTATTTGTTAGAACAACAACCAGCGGAAGCTTTTCTACCGCCGCGGTGTTCATAGCCTCATGAAAAGAGCCAGTGGAACTTGCTCCGTCTCCCACGCTGGCAGCCCCTACTACACCATCAAGACAGCCTTTAATTCTTCTGGCCAGGAGCATCCCGGTCACGACGGAGACCATCGCGCCCAGATGGCTGATCATGGCAGGCAACCCATTGTTCGGGCGGCCACGATGGATGTTGCCGTCGCGACCCCGAGAGGGTCCTTTTACCGATCCCAGATAAGAGCGTGTCGCATCAAGCATGGGCTCCCCAAAGGCGGTTCTACCCGCCTGGTCACGGATTAGCGCGCTAAAGATGTCGTGATCCCACGAGAGGCAGGACCCAATGGAGGCGCTGATTGCCTCCTGTCCCGGTCCGATATAAACTCCACCAACAATTTTTCCTGCCTTGTAAAGGCTTGCGAGCTTGGACTCGAGAGTCCTGGCTACCACCATTGCTCGGAATGTCCGGCGGAGTTGGCTTTCCCAAGTCTCGGCCTCATTGGCAGCTGTGGAATCCCGTTCGAGCTCAGGCACGGGATTTATTTAAGGGAGCTTCAGGACGTTTCGCAACGTGTTTTACCAGTCGAAGCCGACCTCGTGGACTTTCTCGTTGCATGCACCCTTGGCTCAGCCCTAAAACCCGACCGATTTGTGATGGAAACACCTACTCTGCTCGTCCTCGCTGCTGGTATGGGAAGTCGTTATGGAGGCTTGAAGCAGATCGATCCCATGGGGCCATCGGGTGAGACGATTCTTGATTATTCGATCTGGGACGCCATTCAGGCGGGATTTCGTAAAGTTGTCTTCGTCATCCGGGAAGAATTCGAGAAAGATTTCCGTGAAGCAGTCGGAAATCGAATCGCCAGCCATATCGAGGTGGATTATGCGTTTCAGAGTATCGAGGATCTGCCCTCCGGATTTGAGGCTCCTCCGGCGCGTGAGAAGCCCTGGGGAACCGCCCATGCCTTATATTCCGCAAGAAAAGTAATCTCGTCTCCATTCGCGGTGATCAATGCAGACGATTTCTATGGTCGTGACGCCTACATACGGTCTTACCATTTCCTGTTTCCGTCTTCGGCAGAAAAAAGGAGCTCTTCACCTTGCTGCCTAGTGGCCTACAGTCTGATTAACACCCTGTCAGACCATGGTGGAGTAAACCGCGGTATTACATCGCAGACCGCGGGTCACCAGCTCGAGCTCGTGGAAGAAGTTACCGGTATTATGAGGAACGCAGGGGGCGAAATTAAAGGGCTCGCTCTCGATGGATCTGAACGCGTGCTTGGGGAGAAGACCTCTGTTTCGATGAATTTCTGGGGATTCTCTCCTCTGATTTTTGATCAGCTGCAGGATCAATTTTCTCACTTTATGGCTTCGTGTGAGGACCCCGATACGGCCGAGTGGCACATTCCCACGTTGGTCGATCTGCTTCTGAAGACGGGAGAGGCTGCGTGCCAAGTCATTTCGACGGACGGAAACTGGTTCGGAGTCACTCACCGAGAAGATAAGCCCATGGTCATGGATGCAATCGGTAGTCTCGTGACCCAGGGAGAGTATGGAAGTCCTCTGTGGCAGTAATCCGCCCTTGGTAACCCCGACAGCGGGTGCAGCACGACACAAAAAACCCCGGGGACATTAGCTCTCCCGGGGTTTCTATTCGCAAATATCGGCAGCAAACTTACATGTCGAGAACAGTAGGAACTGTTGCCGGGCTCGTGGCTGCCCGGTGAGTTGGTTGGGGTTGGACGCCGTTATAGACGCCCCGTTCTGCAGGAGATCCTAGAGACGAGATCTCATAGACGATGACCTCGCGGCCCTTTCCTGCATCGGCGGTTTTACGGGCCAGTCGAGAGCCGAGAAGCTGCTCCATCATCTGGAGTTCCATCCGGATGGCATTTGGATAGGCCTCGAAAATCGCTGTCATTGGATGGTGGTATTCCTCGATCCGCAGTCCGTCCTGCGCTTCGTAAGTGCACTTGCTGAAGCAGCCCTCGGAATCGCGAAGCTCGGCGAGCTTGGTCGCCTTTTCCGCAAGAGAGTTTCTCCCCTTCATTCTTTCGGACCAACGCTGGCGCTGATCTTCAAAGTGATGGAACAGCATTTTCTCCGGGGCGGCTTCCCCGTATAGCTGCCTTACTCCCTGTAGAAGATTGAGAGTTAGGGAAACTCCTGCCTCAGGAAACAATTCCTCACACGCCTCTGTGAGCCGGTATAGTTTTTCAGGGCGCCCAACCTGAGTACGCGGCACCCGCCAAGTCTTCAGATACCCCTTCTTCTCTAAATTGACACAGTGCTGTTTAACACCCATGTAGCTCATTTGGAGCTGTTTCGCTAATTCGGAGACTGCCATACCGTCAGATCTCTTCAGTGCTTCTAATATTTCGGCGTATGTGGGGCGTGCAATATCACGCAGTGCTTGTGAAAACATGTGTAAGGCTCTTTCCTGCTATAGTTAAGATGTATTAACCGTAAAGATTACCGTTTTTTTGTCAACCGGCTTTTGACAACCGCAGCGGGACCCGTAGTTTGGGGGCTCCAGATGTCAGACTTTGATTACGACTCCGAGGTTTCCTTTGCCTCTGCAGCTCCGGGCTATTGGTCCTCAGAGGATGTCTCGTCCGAGGACTGGTCCAACTACCGTTGGCAAATGAAAAACCGGGTTGAGAGCTTGGAGGAGGTAGAGAGGCACCTTCGATTATCAGAAGATGAGCGTGCTGGAATATTGCTGACTGGAACGAAACTGGCTTCGGCGGTGACCCCACACTTTTTCAACTTGGTGGAGGCGGAAAATCCTGACTGCCCGATTCGCAGGCAAATTATTCCCCAAGTCGCAGAAACCTTTGAGGATCCGACCGAGATGGCCGACCCATGTGGTGAGGATAATCACATGCCGGTACCAGGCCTAGTTCACCGCTACCCGGACAGGGTTCTTCTTCTTGTGATTGATCGCTGTGCCTCTTACTGCCGCTACTGCACCCGTTCCAGAGTTGTGTCAGGGGTCGGCGAGCAGCATCTCGAGACCAAGCTGGAGGCTGCATTTGAGTATCTTGAGAATACACCTCAGGTCCGAGACGTTCTTCTGTCGGGCGGAGACCCCCTTCTGCTTTCTGATAACCGGTTGAAGAGAATTCTTTCCCGGCTTCGAAGTATTAAGCACATCCAATTCGTGCGAATCGGCAGCCGTATTCCGATCTTCCTCCCTCAGAGAATCACGCCTGCATTGTGTGATATCCTCAGGGAGTTCCATCCACTATTTGTGTCAGTCCATACCAATCACCCCCGCGAGTTAACCTGTGAGGTGAGGGATGCGCTTGGCCGCCTCGCTGACGCCGGTATCCCTCTCGGTAACCAGTCCGTTCTCCTCAAGGGAGTCAACGATAGCGTGGACGTCCAACGCGCTCTTGTTCACAAGCTTCTTCTCTGCAGGGTAAAACCGTACTACCTGTATCAGTGCGATCTCATCAAGGGCTCTGCTCACCTTCGCACTCCGATAAGGAAAGGTTTAGAGATAATTGAGGGCCTTCGGGGTCATACGACCGGGTATGCGATACCACAGTTTGTGGTGGACGCTCCAGGGGGCGGCGGGAAGATTCCTCTGAATCCGGACTACGTTCTTAACAGCGACGAGGATAGCACGCTCTTGAGGAATTATGAGGGCAAGGAGTTTATGTATTCCGAGGCACAGGAACTCAGCAAGTTGCTGACCTGACCCCAAAATCTCTTTGGTATTCGGCCTCAGAGAGAGCATTGACGGGTAGGATTCGACAGGTGAGGAGGGGTTTCGGCTTCCCAGATTATCATGCCTGCCGTATTATTACCTTAGACCTTATCGTTCAGTGTTTCTTCGCCTGTGAATGACTTTGCTAAAGCCAAAATCCTCTTTGCGCTTGCGCTTGTCGCAGTTCTTTTTGCCATTCACGCGGTAGTTCGAGATTTCAGTCATGCGGGGATTTCCTTTTTCGGAGTCGTCGTACAGTTCCGGTATATTTATTTCATGATGCTCGGTCTTCTGGGCTGCGTGATCTATTTTTATGCGGTTGATTTTATAACCGATAATCCGCTGGGGGTAGCCCATCGGATTGGTAACCTGTTTTATGCGATCACCCTTCTCTTTCCTCCGGTGTTTGCGATTGTGGTCCTGTCCATCAAGGTGGCTGAGGGAGTGGTCTGGATTTCAAGCTCCCCTCTTGCTGGAGAGATTTCCAAGTTGGCGATGGCCCTCATTGCCTGTGGTGCCGGCCTTTTGATCGCCAAGATTGCGTCCGCTGCCCTGAACTTGAGGGATCGGCAGCATACTGTGGACCGACTCGCCTTTGAATCTAAGGCTCATCTTCAACGAGCGGAGGAGTTAATGGAGGCGGGGCATTATGACCTTGTCGCCCTTGAAGGATATCGCTGCGTAGAGAGTGTTTTGCAGCGGGCGCTGATTAACGACAACGTTCACGTGCCGACCACCCGTCCGAACCAGCTGATTCCCGCTGCCTCAAAAGCTGGCATTATCCCCGAGGAGCTCGTGGGGATTTTCCACGAGCTGAGAATTGCCCGGAATCGGGCGGTCCACACAAGTGACCAATTTTCCGGCAAAGATGCCTCGTGGTTCCTCGCCACGACTCGCAAGATGGTCTCCTCGGTTCGAGCGCCAAGGAGAGCTGAAGAGAACGGGCAATTTGTCGAGGTGGGAGCCCGGACTGCGGGGTCATCGGCTGGAAGTGCTACTGTCAGTGAATCAGCGAAGGCCCAGGTAGCAGACGTAGCTAGCATAACCGAAAAGTAGAATCACTCCCTGCCTTCTTCCCAGAAGGCGGTCTCGCCAGACGAAAGGAAAAACGATCAAGGTGAAAGCCAGCATCACTCCGAGGTCCCAGTTTCGAAGTTCGGAGGTTCGGCTCAGGGGTGAGATGCTTGAGGTCAGGCCGACCACGCACAGGACGTTGAAGATGCAGGACCCAACCGCGTTACCAAGAATAATATCCCCCTGCCTTCTTATTGCCGCGACGATTGAGGTAGCTAGCTCTGGTAGCGAAGTGCCAAAGGCTACGATCGTCAAAGCGATGGTTGCCTCTGGAACGTTAAAATGACGAGCAATGTTGCTCCCTCCCAAGACCAACCGGTCCGCTCCGATGACCAAGGCCCCAATGCCTGCGAGCAGAAGCCCAATGTTAGCGAAGGTTCTTGTGTTTGAAGACTTGGCAACCTCTTCCTCGCTCTCAGGTGTGACGGCCTGTTCACCAAGGCCTGCCCTCCGGGCCTCACGCAAGCTGAGTGCGGTGTAGGCTATTACAGCGGCAAACAGGCAAAAACCCTCTACCTGTTGAATTTGCCCGTCACGGAGAAGGAGAATAAACACGACGGAGATGACGAGGAGAAAGGGCATTTCCCTCTTGATGACCTGTCGGTGCACCGACATCGGCCGGATCGCGGCTCCGATACCGAGAATAAGCGCTATATTGCAAATGTTCGACCCTACGACGTTCCCGAGCGCGATATCACCCTTGGGCGGATCGAGGAGGTTTGCCTGCAGGCTGACCAGGAGCTCCGGAGCGCTTGTTCCGAATGCGACGACCGTGAGGCCTACTGCCAGTGGAGAAATCCCCATCATGAGCGAGATTTCCCGAGCTCCCTTAACCAGCCATTCTCCACCGAAATAAAGAAGGGTCAGACCAATGATGAGCCAAAGACAGTCTACGAAAAGGTCCACTGCGAGATACCCTGTAGGAACGTTCCCGAAACTCTACTCAAAAATCCTGCGCGAATTCCATTTCCCTTGAATGCTGGAAACGCTAATTCCCCGGCATGACAGAGCATCGAATCGCAGTCCTTCCCGGCGACGGGATTGGTCCTGAAGTCATGGATGAGGCACTCAAGGTGCTTGGGAGAATTTCCGAAAAATATAGTTTTGAGATTGTTCATCAGGAATTCGCGGTAGGTGGCGCGGCTCTTGATGCTACCGGAAATACTACCCCACTGCCGAAGGAAACCCTCGAAGGCTGTGAGAATGCGTCCGCCATCCTTTTTGGGTCGGTAGGCGGTCCGAAGTGGGAGAGCCTGCCGCCTGACATCCAACCGGAACGTGGCGCGCTTCTGCCGCTCCGGAAACATTTTGGACTCTTCGCCAATTTGAGGCCTGGGGTTTGTCACCCGGCGTTGATCGATGCCTCGCCAGTAAAGAACAGCCTGATCCCTAACGGGTTTGATGTCCTTTGTGTGCGTGAGCTCACTGGAGGGATTTATTTTGGCAGCCCAAAGGAACGGCGTGAAGAAGACGGAGAGGAGATCGCGGTGGATACGATGGTTTATCGCACTAGTGAAGTGGAGCGTATTGCGCGTGTGGCTTTCGAGGCTGCGATGGTGAGAGACAGGCGGGTCTGTTCAGTGGATAAGGCCAACGTGCTCCAGAATTCCATGTTGTGGCGGGAGACCGTGATCCGGGTAGCAAAGGATTATCCGGAGGTTCAGCTCTCTCATCTCTATGTGGACAATGCTGCCATGCAATTGATTCGGTATGCTCCCGACTACGATGTCATAGTGACAGGAAATCTCTTTGGTGATATTCTTTCTGATGAGATGGCGATGATTTCGGGTTCACTTGGCATGTTGCCAAGTGCAAGCCTTGGTTCTCCAGATGCCGATGGATTAAATTTTGGACTCTATGAGCCGAGCGGTGGCTCGGCGCCTGACATTGCAGGTCAGGGGATAGCCAATCCGATCGCTCAGATACTCTCTTTGGCAATGCTGCTTCGCTATTCGTTGGGAGAGCGCGCGGCAGCCGATACAATAGATAAGGCGGTGGAAGAGGCTATCGCTGCGGGCTATCGAACTGGAGACATCTACCGTGAGTCCGAGAACGAAAAGCTGGTTAATACCAGCGACATGGGCAACGCCATCGTAGAACGGCTTTAGATTCCTGGTCCGTTTCCCGGCTCGATCGAATCGAGCGCAAGGCACCAGAGGTTTTAAACCCTCGGGGGCCAACGGATGGCTTGTCGCTGTCCCTGAGGGATTGTGCCGCGTGCCGGACAGGCTTCCTGGGCGGCGGGCTTATGAATTGGGCTATGGGACTTTAGTTAAGAAATATAAACTATCTGCTAGCCAATAATAATCTATTTGGGTATATTACGCCTAGGTCCCCTGCCCTTTTTTACCTTCACCCGAGAATACGCCATGGCCGCTGGAACTGAACATACCCAACACCTCCGTCTGAGGGAAACTCAGATGAGCCTGAGAGATGAGCTCCAATCGTCGCCCCCGGGCGAGGATTTTGAGGGGCAACTACGAGAGGCCCAGCAGCAGCTGGAAGTCTTGCAACAGCAGAGAGAGCAGCTCGAGCAGCAGAAGTGCGAGATGGATGAGCTGCACCGTCGAAAGGAAGAGTTCCTCAGTGGTCAGATTGAAATCACAGAGCGACTTTCAACTTCGCTCACCTCCATCGACAGAGAGCTTTTTGAGCTGCGTCAGGAGCTTGAGGACCTTGAGCAGACCCGGCAATCATTTGCTGCACATCTCACTAGGATTGAAAAAGTGGAGCCAGAGGGCTGGCAGCGTGAGGCCTTTAATGGGGAGCTAACCCGTGCGCTGTCCATGCTCGATCAGGCGGAGGAAGAATTTGATAGTGCCGTTGCTCACTTTTCTGGAGGGAGGGCCGGAGGTGTTTTCGGCTCTTTTTCTTCAGGGCCGAAGCCACGTGTGGGTGACTGCTTTGGGGCGAGTTTGAAGGCAGGATTTGCCTACAATCTACCTCTTCTACTTCTGGGTGCTCTTGCCCTTATCATCATGCTCTACAAATAGATGGGCTTCTTTCGCAACAAACCAAAGGTCGAGGGCTCGTTTAGCGCCAGAGAGGAAAAGCTTTTGGCTCGGATTAGTGAACTGGAGGAGTTTATTGAGCAGGCTCCGGAGCGCATACGGATCAAGATGGAGAAGGAAATATCAATAATGCCTCCTCCCGATGATCTCGACGACCGAAGGCGAGAGCATAAATTCTACTCCCGGTTGAGTCGTGGTGAGATTCGCAACGAGCACCGCTACCAGACCCGGAGCGCTTTTGTATTTCTTCTCCTCGTTATGGGTATCCTAGCGCTTACAGTTTGGATCTATACCGTCCTTCAGGCGGTATAGCTGCCCCATCATGCGGGCCTGAGTTAGCGCTTGGAGATCCTTCTGAATATTTACCTTTAATCTCGGGCCTATCTCCCGGAGATTCGAACCGTGAGCGAAAGAGAGTCAGGGCCTCCCGAGATCGATGTCAGGTATACGGCAGATCTGGCCAGGTTAAGTCTTACTGATGAAGAGGTGGCTTGTTTCCAGCAACAGTTCGGAGACATCCTAACATTGGTGGATACTCTGGCGACTCTCGATGTTAGAGGTGTGGAGCCGACAGCCCACCCGGCTTCGGTACTCGATATTATGAGGGAAGACGAGGTTGAACCCGGACTTATAGGAGCCCAAGTCCTCGAAAATGCGCCCGACAATGCCTTGAGCCAGATCAGAGTGCCCAAGGTCGTTGATGCCTGAAACCGCCTTGTGAACCTTGCCAGCTACAGTATCGCAACCTTGCGAAGAATGCTTCTCGATGGAGAGACGACCTCACGCGAAATTGTCGAATCGGTAGCTACCGCAATTTCTGCTCGCGACGATACCATTGGTGGATACCTCAGCTCAGATTTCGAACGGGCTGTCATGGAGGCTGAAGCCGCAGATCTCTCCCTGCCCCTAGGAGGAATACCTATCGCATTAAAGGACAACATCAACGCCTTGGAGCACCCCTGTAGTTGTGGGTCTCGTTTTCTCGAAAGCGGTTATCTTGCGCCTTACGATGCCACCGTGTCCGCCATGCTGAAGGAGGCTGGAGCAGTTCTGTATGGTCGGACCAACCTTGATGAGTTCGCAATGGGCTCTTCGACTGAGAATTCTGCACTCAAGCAAACCCGGAACCCTCACGACACAAGCCGCATTCCCGGCGGATCGTCGGGTGGTTCAGCAGCAGTGGTGGCCGCGGATATGGCTGTGGCAGCACTCGGATCTGATACCGGTGGATCGATTCGCCAGCCCGCGAGTC
>TARA_B100001057_G_scaffold154895_1_pt1 | contig 13220 bp, 8 predicted proteins | sample TARA_B100001057 | Tara Oceans TARA_B100001057 (sample SAMEA2621839) | marine metagenome | biome: marine biome (ENVO:00000447); feature: surface water layer (ENVO:00002042); material: "saline water (ENVO:00002010), including plankton (ENVO:xxxxxxxx)" | depth 5 m
ATAAACATACAAATTATTTTATTGAAACCTAATTTTGAAATATACAGTGCTTCAGCAGGATCTGGTAAAACTTTTACACTAGCCAAGACTTATTTACAAAAAGTTTTAGCTGATAGAAACGAGGAATCCTTCAAAAGAATATTAGCTCTAACGTTTACTAATAAGGCCTGTGAAGAAATGAAAAGCAGGATCTTAATTTCATTGAGCGAGTTCGCCAAAAACACATCAACAAAGAAACCTTCAGACATTCTTAAATCTGTTGAAAGAGAATCAACATTGGATTATAGGAGTATTCAATTAAAATCAAAAAAAATACTGCAAAAAATTCTTCACAATTTTTCTTTTTTTCAAGTCTCAACAATTGATAGTTTTAATCACAATTTAATAAGATCTTTTTCTAATGAGTTAAATATTGTATCTGACTTTCTTGTTGTTTTGGATTCTGAAGAAATCATCGATGAATCGATTGACAAGATATTAAGCGATTTTGATAAAGAAAGTCTAGTATCTAGATTATTGGTCGACTTTTCTAATGAAAAAATTAGAGATGGAAAGTCCTGGGATGTAAGCTATGACTTAAAGGAACTTTCAAAACTTTTGTTCAACGAAAACATTCAAGAACACATCAAAAAACTTGGATTGCTTAAAATAGATCAGTTTTATGAACTAAAGCGAAACATACAAAGCTCAATAATTAAAATAAAAAAAGAGATACTTTCTAATGTAAAAAAATGTAGGTGTTGCATTGAAAAAACAGGACTGAAGCCTGATTTCACAAGAAACACATTTCCTAATTTTTTAGATCAAATTCAAAAAAATAAACACTTAAATAAGTCAAACGAAAATCTAGAAAAACTCTTTTTAACCAATAGGGTTTTTAAAAAAAATGAATACAATAAACATGAGATAAAATCTTTAGAAAAAGAACTTTTCAAGTATTTTAAATTTATAGATAAAAAAATTTCAGATCTTAAATTAAACAAATCTCTTCTCAGATCTGTTGTGCCGGCCTCTGTTTTAAATAAAATAAAAAAAGCTACCAAAAATATTCAAGATGAAAGAAAGGAAATCCTTATCGGGGAGTTCAATTTAATAATATCCAATGAAATAAAAGATCAACCTGCTCCGTATATTTATGAAAAGGTTGGCAATAAAATAGAACATTTTTTAATTGATGAGTTCCAGGACACATCGAAACTACAATGGTCAAACTTAATTCCATTAATTTCACATACGTTAGAGTCCTGTGAATCATCCAAATTACCAGGCTCTTTGACAATATTGGGTGACATTAAACAATCTCTTTACAGATGGAGAGGAGCGGATCCATCCAGTTTCGCATTACTTTTGGATAAACACAATCCATTTACGACTGAAAAAAAAATCAAACATCTCCCGCACAACTACAGAAGCAAAAAGGAAATCGTAGAGTTTAATAATAGTTTCTTTTCACACATATCACAGATATTTAATTACTTAGAAAATAGGATTGCTTACTCTGAAGCACATCAACAAGCTATTAAAAAAACTGAGGGCTATGTTTCAATTGAGTTTACAAACGAATCAAGTGACAAAGACAAAAAACAAAATGATTTTCTAAAAAAAACACATTTAATAATTAACGAAAGTTTAAAAAGAGGATTTAATTACTCTGATCAGTGTGTTTTGGTTAGAAACAGAAAAGAACAAAACTTAATAACGGAGTTTTTAATAGAGAAAAACATTCCAGCCATATCCTCAGATTCTCTACTCATAAGCAATTCTGATAAAGTTCAATTATTATTAAACCTTATTAGATTAAGAACGAGCCATAATAATTTGGAGGCAAGAAAATACATATTGTCATATATTTTAAAAAACAGTGACGTGAGCGAAGAGTTTTTATTTATAGAAAAGGGGTTTAAAATGGATATTGAAATATTTTTTAGGACTTTATTTCGGGTTTCATATAGTGATTATATTGGCCTATCAGTTTTGGACTTCTTAAATAAGTTGCTTGTAAAAATTGATTTAGATTTTCGTCATGACATTTATACTCAATTTTTTTACAATGAACTTTTTACATTTTTTAAAAATAAAAAAGGAAATGCGAATGACTTTTTATGCTTTTTTGAAAAAAACAAGGATAAACTTTATATAACTTTAAATGACACCAATAACGCCGTTTCTGTATTAACAATTCACAAGTCAAAAGGCTTAGAATTCCCATTAATAATTTATCCATTTGCTGATTCAAAAGCTCATATTAGAAGTAATAAAAAAATAGTTTATCCATTTGCACACAAAGGAAAGCAAAGTGAATTGCTAATAGGTTTTAACAAAGAGGTGTCTAGATTTGGAGAATTTGGAAGAAAAGTTTCTGATAAAACTTTGATGGATGAGGAGCTAGACAATGTAAATATTTTATACGTAGCATTTACAAGAGCAATTAACGAGTTGTACGTAATATGTACTAGGCCAAAAATTTCCTCAGTGCGTTCTCACAACGAAATGATCAGGTCTTTTTTGGAAAATTCAGATATCTATGATGAAGATAAAGATTTATATATGTGGGGAGTGAAAACGAAATTTAAGTCTCAAACAGAGCAAAGATTGGAAGATGATTTTAATCCCAAAAGCTTGAAAAAAATCATTAACCCTGTTAATTACATTTATGAAAATGACAAGGATATTGAAATGGGTAACTTATTTCATCAGTTCATGTCTAAAGTTGATTATTCATACCGAATGAAGAGGGTAAAATACGATTTTTCTCTTGATGAAAACATAAATAAAAATCAAGTCAACAAGATCTTTAATATGGCAAAAAAAGTAATAGACAATAGTGATTTGACAAAGTTTTTTACAAAAGACTACGAAATAATTTGTGAAAAAGAAATATTCAACGAAAATCAAGAGATTTTAATTCCAGATAGAATTATGCTTGATAAGAATCAAAAAGCTACCATTATTGATTACAAAACGGGTGAGCCTAGGAAATCTGACCTAATGCAGATAAGAGAATATAAGATAGCATTAAAAAAAATGAATATTAATGTTGAAAAAGCTCTTTTAGTATATGTTGGCTCATCAATAGAGGTAATCAATGCTTAAATGTATTAAATCTGTTGTACAGGGGTAATATATTCATTAAAATGATTAAGTTTGCAAATAGCAATTATTAAAAAAATATTAAAAATGAAAAAATTAGGTAATTTAATATTGGTATTTATTTTGTTGATAAACTTCAATGATATGTTTTCTCAAGATAAAAACAATCAATGGCAAGTAGCTTTTGGATTAAACGCTATTGACTTTCACCCTGTTGGCACAGATTCAGAAAACAACGCAACTGGACACTGGTTTAGTGAATACTTCAATATGGATAACTGGAATAATCGTGAAGCAGCGTTAAATTCATTAACGATTAAAAGATATGCTAATGAAAAGTTTAATTATGGTATAAGGGGTTCATTGAACACGATTACCAAAATGGGTGACGAAAGAGCTGTACTTACCAACCCAGTTTCGCTTGCAAGTCTAGACTTAATAGTTGATTACAAGCTTGGAGATGGTTTTCATTTTCTTAATGTGGAACCTTATTTAGAGGCAGGAACTGGATATACTTGGTTTGGAAGAGAAAGATCACAAACACTAAATGCGGCAGTAGGATTTAGTATTCCTTTTAGTGAAAGGGTTAAAATAGAATTAAACACTGGTTACAAGCATGCTTTTGATGACATGGCTAGTTTAAAGCCGCATTTTCAACATTCTGTTTCCTTAGGAATTAATTTTGGAGGTAAGGATTCTGATAGAGATGGAATATATGATCAATATGACGATTGTCCTGATGAGCCAGGTTTACCTGAGTTTAACGGTTGCCCAGATAACGATGGTGATGGAATTGAAAACAGTAAAGATTCATGTCCTGACACACCCGGTCTAGCAGAGTTTAATGGTTGCCCAGATACAGATGGAGACGGTACACCAGACACAAAAGATGCTTGTGTCAATGAGCCAGGTTCAGTTGAAATGAATGGTTGCCCAGATAGTGACTCTGATGGCGTAGCAGATAATGTTGACTCCTGCGTTGATGTTGCGGGCCCCTCGGAAAACAATGGTTGCCCTTGGCCTGATACAGATGGAGATACGGTTTTAGATAAAGACGACAAATGTCCTGATGTTGCAGGTCTTGTAAGCAATCAAGGGTGTCCAACTCCAACTAAAGAAATAATGGATGAGCTTAATGCCGTTGGCGCAAAAGTTCCTTTCCAATTAAATAAAGCTGATTTGGGAATAATGGTTACAACAGTCTTAGATATAGTTGCCGGGATTATGGAAAAGTACGGAAATACTGATTTCATGATTGAAGGTCATACAGATACATCAGGACCTAAAGTGTTCAATCAAAAGCTCTCTGAAATGAGAGCCAATGCAGTTAAGGAATATCTCGTTAAAAAAGGAATTGACGAAACTAGATTATCAACAGTTGGCTTTGGCGAAGACAAGCCTGCCGAGTCAAATAGTACGAGAAAAGGAAGAATATCTAACAGAAGAGTTGAGTTCAAAGTAGTAGAATAGCTTTTTACTTTCTTTTACTTTAAAAAAGCACCTTTTTCAAGGTGCTTTTTTTATTTTTATATTGATGGTAAGTTTTTTAGAAAAAGTCATAGATGAAGTTTACTTAAAAAAAACAGACTTTAAACATACGTGCTTTGTCTTACCTAATAAAAGATCTTCCATCTACTTCAAAAGAGCTTTATTAAATCGTAATTTAAAAACATCTTTTTGCCCTGATATTTATACAATAGATGAGTTCATTATCAAAATTTCAGAGCTAAATGAGCTAAGTCAAGAAAAATTATTGTTGACGTTGTATGAAAGTTATTTGGAGATTTCAAACAACAATGAAAAGAGTTCTTTCAACGATTTTTTTGATTGGGGAAAGAAGTTTTTAAATGACGTGAGTGAAATAGAACAAAACTTATTAAATCCTACAAAAATTCTTGAAGAATTAGTTGAAATAAATAAATTACAAAACTGGTCGGAGACTGAACTTGTTAAAAAAAGAAAAAATGAGTTCTGGTCTAAACTTCCAAGAATATACGAGAAGTTTAGAGACAAACTTTTAGAGATAGGTAGTGGAACCAAGGGAATCTGCTATTTTGAGGCAAGTCGAAATTTAGAATATTACAAAGAAGGAAACCTAGGTCTTAATCATTTCTTTATTGGTTTAAATGCTTTGACCAAATCAGAAGAATCCATCATAAATGAACTCATTGACTTAAATAAAGGTGATATTTTTTGGGATATTGACGGGAAATTTCTTGAAAATAAGTTTCACAATTCTTCTTTATATATTAAAAAATATAAACATAATTGGAAAAGATATAAAACAAAAGATTTTAAGTGGGTATCTCTCGATTATCAACATCAAAAAAAAATTAAAGTTATTTCTTGTCCAAACTTTATATCACAAGCAAACCAAATAACAACGTCTTTGAATGAAATAAATAAATTAAATAATAAACATACAGCTGTCGTTCTAGGAGATGAAAGTTTAATAGGACCTTATTTAAATGTAAATGAATATGAGGAAGTTGATCTAGATATAAGTGTGAATAAAAAAATAGATTTAACGGAGTTCACGACACTAATTAATGACATATTTTCAATTCAAAAAGAAAAATCCATTTTTTCTGAAGCTATTTTTAACGATCTGTTTGGTAATGATTTTTTTAAAAAGTTTTTTAAATCTTATTCAAAACTTAATAGACAAGACAAAAAAGTTTTAAATAATTTATTTGTCAACATGACTAAATCTAAAGATTTAATAAAAAATTTAAAAGGATTTTTTGAACTGATGCATTCAAAATCAGAAAAAGGATCGTTTTGTGAGCTCCAAACTCATAAATGTAAGGAGGTCTTAAATCATATTGAGAATTTGGTTGAGATGTTTTCTGTTCTTGAAAATAGAGAAACCTTACTTAAAATTACTATTGATAAAATGGAAGCAGCAGGATTGAGATATCATCCAAATCAGAGAGGAAAAATTAAAATAATGGGAATATTGGAGTCCAGGTGCCTTAATTACGAAAATGTTATTATTTCGTCTGTTAATGAAGGTGTTCTCCCTAAAGGAAAAACACATGATTCTTTGATTCCATACGATCTGAAAAAGAAACATGGCCTAATGACACATGAAGAAAGAGATGCAATATATACATATCATTTTTACAGGTTAATCAAAAGGGCGAAAAATATTTACTTGATATATAACAGCAATAACAGTGGAATGTTAGGGAATGAAAAAAGTAGATTTATACATCAACTTGAATTTGACAAAACAAAAGAAATTGTTTTTAATAATAGCAGCCTAACTATTGAAAGAAATAAACCAGAAAAACACTTTATTAAAACACCCCAAACATTATTAAAGTTAAAAAAACTAGCTATGTCCGGGTTTTCTCCCTCTGTAATTGAACTATATATAAAGAACCCAGTTGATTTTTATTTTAAGGCATTACATGCAGTTAGAGACAATGATGAAGAAACTGATCTCAGCCCAAGGGTGATTGGTATTGTTTTCCACGAAATAATGGAATTATTATATAGTCCGTATGTTCAACAAACACTAGATGAACAAAAAGTATTAAAAATTATTAAAAACATTGAAAGTGTTGCTAAAAAAGTTTTTTTAAAAAATAAATTAAATTTTAAACAAGGAAAAGGATTAATAATTCTTGAAGTAATCAAAAAGGCTATTAAAAATATGATGAAAATTGAAATTGAGGATATTTTACTTGGTGCAAAAATTGAAATTATTGAACTGGAGAAGAAGTTAAATTGTTCATTAGAATTTAAAAGCTTAGGGTTTCCTTTAACAGTTAAGGGAGTTATAGATAGAATCGACAAAAGAAACGGAACAATAAGAATTATAGACTACAAAACAGGGAGCATAAATTCAGCCGAAATAAAACTAAAAAATGTAGATTCTTGCTTTGTATCACAAAAAACAAAGTCCATGCAGCTGTTATGTTATTCGCTAATGTTTTTGAAAAATAACCCAAAATGCGAGAGAGTTCAGGCTGGATTAATATGCTTAAGAGATATTAGTAAAGGGTTTAATAAATTTGGATTAAAAAATTTAGAAGATGGTTATGATTACAATATTGATGAATCAGTTATTTCAAAATTTGAAAAAAATCTTGAAAACGTAATAAAAGAAATTTTTGATTCAAAGGTCCCCTTCAAGCCAAATTCTTAGGGGGACTCAATTTGAATTAAAACCTCGTTTTTTCTGTTAAAAACTTTATAAGGGCTATTATATGTTAAAGAGATTGGGAGTTTTTGAACTGTTTTGTACCCATTTTCTGCTAATTTTTGCAAAAGAATTTTATGATGTTTTTTTACTTTGTCAGAATTAGAGTATCCTCCAAATTCGATCGCAGCGTAATATCCAGGTTTAGTTGAGTAAACCTCAATATCTTTATCAATAGGTTGTGAAGCATTATCTATTGAATACTTAGAGGGTAAGACAAATTCCATTGTGTTCTCATCCCCATTACTGGTCATATATACAGGGCTAGTCATAGCAATTTTTTCATTATTGTCATTGTTTCCACTTATGTAACGAAACAATTTGGCGAAATTCCTTTCGGACGTCACTTTAGCTTTCAAGACGGAGGGGTAAAACCTAATTTCAAAATTATCAATAACCTTCACTAGCTCATAATTTTGCGTTTCTGTGTCTTGAGCAAATATCCCCATCGAGATTAAAATTATAAAAACTTTATTCATTACAAATTATTTTAGAATATAGAAACTAAAAAATCATTATGGTTATTAAAAATATTAAATAATAAACAATAAAACAGCAAAGTAGTGCGCTACACTGCCTGCCAAGACGAAAATATGCCATATTGTATGAGAATATCTAAGATTGCTTTTTTGATAAAAATAAGTTCCAATAGTATAGAACAAACCGCTTAACACCAACAAAAAAAACCCTTTGGCTGGTAGAAGTCTAAAAACAGAATCGATATCAATTAATATAAACCAACCCATTGAAAGATATATAAACAACGAAAACTTTTCGTACTTACCTGTTTTATAGATCTTGAAAATCGTTCCAATTATGGCAATTGAAAAAATAGAGATAAATATCATGAGCCCAGATCCATCAAAAAGAGTAATTAAGCAAACTGGGGCGTAAGATCCTGCGATCAGGTAAAAGATACTTATATGGTCAATAGTTCTGTAAAATTGAGATTTTGGGGAATCAATTTTGAAATGATAAAGAGAAGAGGCTCCGTACACAAACGTTAGACCAAAGAAAAAAAATAGTATACTAAACAAACTATATGAAGTTAAGTTTTGGTTTGCTGTTATCATAAATGGTAATCCTACGATGCTTAAAAAAAACCCAACGAGATGCGTTAAAGTATTATATATTTCTTTTTCTTGATGTTTCATTTTTAATTTTTAGGACTCTTTCTTTTATTTTATTTCTATCTATTTTCCCGTTTTTTATTGGAAATTTTTTGAGAGTAAAGATTGATTTTGGTCTTTCATATTTCGAAAGACCATCCAATATACTTTTTGCTTTGGGAGGAATGCGCTTTTCAAATACAATTACAATCTTCTCAACTAAAATGGGATCAGGAACTCCACAGATAACAAATCGAACTTTTTTGAAATCAATAATTTTTTTTTCGAGAAGTTCGGGAAAATATTTAATACCCCCACAGTTTATAACAAAGTCTTTTCGTCCTTTCCACACGAAAGATTTATTACTAATCAGCTCAATTATATCGTTTGTAACTACAGTATTTTTATTTAAATCAGGGGCTGTAATAATTAAGCATTCAGACTTTAATCCAAAAGTAGCGCCTGGTACAGCACTAAAATGTTTTTCACCTCTACTTAAATTCTTTACTGCGATGTGAGAAACAGTTTCTGTCATTCCGAATGTTTCATAAACCTCAGTCGATTTCGTTTTAATTAACTTAATTAGTGATTTGTTTACTGGAGCACCTCCAACCAATAATATTTTTACTTTGTTCAAGTGTTCTATGGTTTTTTCAAGCTGATTTGGAACCATGGCGGCAAAATCATATGATTCAGAATTTTTATTAAGAGGCGAGCTATTTGGTTCAACAGTGTACATGTTAAGACCTATAACCAAAGACCTAACTACCATCATTTTTCCAGCAATGTAATTGATTGGTAGACACAGTAACGAACGATCGTTTTCTTTAAGTCCAAAAACTTGAGCTGTTTTTTTTGCCGAATTAAACATTGCGGTTTTTGGTATTTTAATTTTTTTTGGACTTCCACTAATCCCAGATGTTTTCACATTAATATATTCCTTATGATCAAACCATTTTATTAAAAATCTAACAAGTTCAGAATCAAGGTTACTTTTTTTAAAATTTGAATTAAAATGAACTAAACTCTTAAATAATTTTCCATTTATTTTAAAGTTAGGATTGCAAGACGGATTAATTGATTTTTCTTTCAAATCATTTGTTTTTAAAGAAGTTTAAATCCCATTTTTTTTGGCTGTCATAACATAGTTTGCCATTTTCAATAAATAAAGGACAATCAATATTATTGGAGTAAAGCCCTCCAGTCCCCAAACCTTGATAAAGTTTAGTATGCTTATTAAAAACCCATTGCGATATTGCATTTAGACCAATATTACTTTCTAGAGCACTGGTAGACCACCATTCAATATTTAATGAATTTGCTGACTTAATCCATGAGTCAGACTTTGACAACCCACCCAATAAACTTGGTTTTAAGATGATATATGATGGATTGATTTTTGACAGTAAATTGTTTTTTTCAATTTCTGATTTTATTCCAATTAGCTCCTCATCTAAAGCAATATCTATAGGAGATTGTTCACATATTAAAGACATTTGGTCCCATTGTTTTACAGCTATTGGTTGTTCTATAGAATGGATATCATAATCTGATAGTCTTTTTAGCCTGTCCATGGCAACTTGATATGCAAAAGCACCATTCGCATCAAGACGAACTTCTATATCAGATTTTTTAAATTCATCTCTCAGTTGCTTCAAAAGCCCGCATTCTAAATTGAAATCTAATGAACCAATCTTTATCTTGATACAATCAAAACCAGATTCAATTTTTTTTTTGACTTGCTCTTTCATTTCTGAAATATTCCCCATCCAAATAAGTCCATTAATTGGAATATTTTTTTCTCCTCTTACAAATGATGAGTTTTCAAACTCAAATGGATTATCATTTTTAAGAGATAGATAAGCTGTTTCTAATCCAAACATAAGAGACGGAAAGCTTTCAATTGTTTTAGATAGCTCTTTAAATCCCAATTGAATATTTTGACAAATAAATTCTAATTTTTTTTCGATCTCAAAAAATGGATCAGGACTTAATCCTTTAATAATACTACATTCTCCAATTCCAATTTTATCTTCTTCTTTAATTATTATGAACCAACTTTCTTTTTCGGTCAAAACACCCCTGGATGTTCCACTGGGAATTAAAAATTTTAAGTAGTGTTTGAAATAGCTTGCATGCATTAATTAAAAATGTAATTTAAAGATGTAATTATAGAGTAAAAAAAAGTGGTCATTACCAGCGGCTTAAGAAGTTTGTCAAAACCTTTAAGTTCAGACACATTATAAACCTGAATGATGTGATACAATAAAATAATTATAATTATAATCACAAAGAAAAGGTGAAAATAAGAGTTGATCTCTGTTTTAAAATGGAATATTAAAACAGTAATTATTGATATAGAAATAAGAAAGTAGTGATAGATTCTTGCTTTATCAGGTCCTAGTTTTACAGCAATTGTATTTTTTTTTGATTGTTTGTCATTACGAAGATCTCGCATATTATTCAAATTTAGAACACCGACACTTAAACAGCCAATTGTCAATGACGGTAATAAAAGATCTAAACTTAGCTCAGAATTAAATAAATAGTTTGAACCTAACACACTCACTATTCCAAAGAATAAAAAAACAAAAAAATCACCTAGACCAAAGTATCCATATGCGTTTTTGCCCATGGTATACTTAATAGCTGAAAAAATTGCAAGAGTACCAAGTAAAAAAAAGATTACAATATTTAAGAATTCATTTTTAAAAGAAACAATAATTAAAGCAACCGTAAAAGCAAATGAAATAAATGCAGTTATTTTAATTCCATATTTCATTTGAATTCTTGAGATCAGCCCTGATTGTAAAACTCGTTCTGGTCCAGTTCTGTTTTTATCGGTTCCCCGAACCCCATCTCCAAAATCATTTGCAAAATTTGAAAGAACTTGATACGAAATTGTTGTACAAATTGCTAGCAAAAAAACAGAGAGATTAAACAGCCCTTTTGGGTATGAAGCAAATGAGCCAATCAATACTCCAGACACAGACAAAGGAATAGTTCTTAATCTGGCTGCTTTTATCCATGGACTTATTTTTTTGAACATTCTTTAATGTAATGTTAAGTAAACAACTATGGAAATTTTGGGTATTTTTTAAAGTTTGGATCTCTTTTTTCTAAAAAAGCATTTTTTCCTTCCTGAGCTTCTTCGGAAAGGTAGTATAAAAGAGTGGCATCTCCTGCTAATTGCATAAGACCATGTTGACCATCCAGTTCTGCATTTAGGCTTCTTTTGATCATTCTTAGTGCTAATGGACTCCTTTTTTGCATAATTTTACACCATTCAAGAACAGTTTTTTCTAACTTTTCATACGGAACCACTTCGTTTACCATACCCATTTCTTTAGCTTCTTTCGCAGAGTATTGCTTACATAAAAACCAAATTTCTCTAGCTTTTTTCTGACCTACATGTCGAGCCAAATAAGATGAACCAAATCCACCATCGAAGCTACCCACCTTTGGCCCAGTTTGGCCGAAAATAGCATTATCGCTTGCTATTGACAGGTCACACACAACATGTAGCACGTGACCACCACCAATTGCATACCCATTTACCATAGCAATTACAGGTTTTGGGATTTCCCTTATTTTTTTATGTAAATCTAAAATATTCAGTCTAGGGACCCCATCCTTTCCAATGTAACCGCCAGAACCTTTTACATTTTGGTCTCCTCCACTGCAAAAAGCTTTGTTTCCTTGACCTGTAATAACAACGATATCAATATCGTTTCTCTCTCTGCAAATATCCATTGCGTCTAGCATTTCGACATTTGTTTCGGGTCTAAATGCATTATAAACTTTAGGCCTATTAATTGTGATTTTTGCAACACCACTATAAAACTCAAATTTAATATCAGAGTATTTTTTGATACTTTGCCAAGAAGAATTCAACATTAATTTTTTTGATAAATATAACGCTTTATTTAACGTTGTAAATCTGGTTTAGATAAAAATTTAAAGTAAGATTTTAATATTGATGAGCTAGTTTCTGAAGACGTTGAAATCTCTAAAATTTTGGGTTTGGTCGATTTTTTAAAGAAAGATCTCAAAGCTAGTTTTAATCCAAATTTTGTTTTTTTATTTTGGTAAGTGAAGCCATAATGTTTAGCAAGTTGTTTTGCGCCTTGAGCTTGTTTTGTTTCAATGTATTGTGAAAATATGGGGTTATTTTTATGCCCAGGAAGAATTCTAAAAATTCCGCCCCCTCCGTTGTTAACAATAATTATTCTAAAGTCCGATTTAATATAACTATTCCACAAACCATTTATATCATAAAAAAAACTCAAATCACCAGTTATTAATAAAACGGGTTCGGAACATGCATTAGATGCGCCAACAGATGTTGAGGTACAGCCATCAATTCCGCTTGTTCCTCTGTTACAATACATGACATTGTTATGTTTCATCTTAAATAGTTGTAGGTACCTGATCGTTGAGCTGTTAGCTGCTTGAATTTGAGTATTATTTGGAATTACATCTAATAAATAAGAGTAAACAAATAAATCACAAAAAGTTAATCCTGTTATAAATTTCCTATGCTCAGATTCTCTTTGAAGCTTTATTTTATTCCATGTATTAAAGTAGTTAGATTTTTTGTTTTTGGAAGAAAGTAGATTTTCAAAAAAAGTGTTTGGATTTATTTTAGCGTGTAAAACAGTTTTAAAAAAAGTATCATTACTTTCATATTCCCCAACATGAATATGTTTAAAGATTCCATAATTTCTTAAAAATTTTTTAATTTTTTTTGAAATCACCATTCCACCCAGAGTGACTAGTAAATCTGGAGCAAGACTTTCAAAGATATTTTT
>TARA_B100001057_G_scaffold252985_1_pt1 | contig 13216 bp, 14 predicted proteins | sample TARA_B100001057 | Tara Oceans TARA_B100001057 (sample SAMEA2621839) | marine metagenome | biome: marine biome (ENVO:00000447); feature: surface water layer (ENVO:00002042); material: "saline water (ENVO:00002010), including plankton (ENVO:xxxxxxxx)" | depth 5 m
ACGAAGGTCACCACTACCATCATGAGTAATGATAATCTGTCAATTAGGAACCCGATGTCCATGTGCAAATTTCCTACAATTGCCCAAGAATACAAATTGTAGTTTTGAACCTGAAAATCATCGCCCAATGAATTAATCAATAGGTACAATGAGATCAAACACGAGAGGCCGACCGCGGCAATAGTAATTTGATGCGATCTCTCCCTTCCAATCTTAGCGCCAAAGAGCCCGGCAATAATTGAGGCAATCAATGGCAGAAGAACGGTTATCACATGCAGATTAGTCATCCTATCTAGCCTTTCATTTTGTTGAGTTCGCCAACATTTATGGAGCTTCTGTTTCTAAAAAGAACAACCAATATTGCGAGTCCAATAGCGGCTTCAGCGGCTGCTACAGTTAATATAAAGAACACAAAAACCTGCCCAACTTCATCTCCGAGGTATCTTGAAAATGCGATAAAGTTAAAGTTTACCGCAAGCAACATGAGCTCAATGCACATTAACAATAGAATTAGGTTTCTGCGGTTAATGAATATACCAGCCATTGCGAAGGTAAATAAGACGGCTGAAAGCACAAGATAATGATCAAGACCAATTGACATCATGATTCAGTCTCCGATTTCATTTTGATTATTTTCAGTCTATCCTTTGGATCAACTGCAACTTGTTTAGCGATATCTTGAACTTTCAATCCTGGTCTTTTTCGCATAGTTAGTGTGATTGCAGCAACAATTGCCAAGAGCAAAATGACTGAAGCAATTTCAAATGCATAAACATGCTCTGTGTATAAAACTGCTCCGAGTGATTCTGTATTACTGTATTCGGGCGGATTTATTGAGAAACCCTGTAACGTCTGATTTGCACTTCTTAGTTTTATAACCTGCATCAATTCAACTATCATCAAACCCGCAATGAGAAGACCAAATGGCGTATATTTAGCAATACTGCTTTTTGCCTCTTCCACATTAATATCCAACATCATTACCACAAAAAGGAATAACACCATTACAGCGCCCACATAAACTAAGACTAATACGATTGCTAAAAACTCGGCTTCAATGAGCAGCCAGAGAACAGCACTCTGAAAGAATGCACCTACCAAAAACATGATTGAGTGGACAGGATTTTTAGAAAATATCACACCCAGTGCTGCTAAAACTAAAATTGATGAAAAGACATAAAATAAAATGGCTTGAAACAATTTAAAAGATTCCTCTATCGGTATTTAGCATCGGCTTTTTTGTCATTAGCGATCATTTCATCGTACTTGTCACCGACAGCAAGCAACTTGTCTTTCGTCATGATATTTTCACCCGGTGATTCCATATGATATTCATGGATTCGTGTTTCCACAATGGCGTCCACAGGACAAGCCTCTTCACAGAAACCACAGTAAATACATTTAAATAAATCAATGTCGTAGCGAGTTGTTCTTCTGGTTCCGTCATCACTCTCGTCAGATTCAATGGTTATAGCCAAAGCAGGACAGACAGCCTCGCATAATTTACAAGCTATACATCTTTCTTCACCATTGGGATACTTTCTGAGTGCATGCAGACCTCTAAATCTTGGAGATTGTGGTGTTTTTTCTTCGGGATATTGAATGGTTGATTTTGGTTTAAAGAAGTTTCTTAACGTCACACTCAGACCTTTCAGGAGCTCCCATAATGCGAAGGTTTTTATGATGTTTTTAATTTTATTCATTTTTCTCATTACCTAAACAGACCATGGTCCAACTTTCATCCATACCATTAAACCTTCAACAGCAATCCAAACAATTGTCACAGGTATGAATATCTTCCAACCTAGACGCATAATTTGATCATATCTGTACCTTGGAAAAGTTGCCCTTATCCAAAAAAACACAAAAATGAAAAAACATATTTTTAATGCCAGCCAGAAAAAACTTGGCTCTCTGAGAAAACTCTCTGAACCAAGCATTGTCCAACCCTCAAAAGGAGATGACCATCCGGCAAGAAAAAAGATAGAAGTCAACGCAGCAATCAATATTATATTTGCATATTCAGCAAGGAAAAATACAGCAAATGCTACCCCTGAATATTCGACATGAAATCCAGCAACAATTTCGGACTCACCCTCTGCGACATCAAATGGTGCTCTGTTTGTTTCTGCGACACCAGAAACAAAATATACGACGAAAAGTGGGAACAATGGAATGATGAACCAATTACTGAATCCACCCGATTGAGAGACAATGATTTCACCAAGATTAAGACTTCCAGCAGCCATAAGAACACCTACCAATGCAAACCCCATGGCAATTTCATATGCCACGATTTGGGCTGCTGATCGCATCGCGCCTAAGAAAGCATATTTCGAGTTGGTGGACCAACCTGCCAACAACACTCCATATACACCTACCGATGTTAACGCAAGAACATAAAGCAATCCTGCATTAATATCTGCTATAACAAATCCGTCAGTAAGAGGGATTACTGCCCATGTTGCTAGAGCAGGGACCAATGAGAGCAGAGGTGCGATAACAAAAAGAAACCGGTTTGATTTAGACGGAACAACAACTTCTTTGATTAGAAGTTTAATTACATCGGCAAATGGTTGAAATAACCCCTTTGGTCCCACCCTATTTGGTCCAAGTCTGCCTTGCATGTAACCAATGACTTTTCGTTCAAAATAAGTTGTGAAGGCGACTGACAGAATTACACAAACTGAGATGAACACTATTTGCAAAGTAATGATTAAAAGATCTTGAATGTACTCAGGGATTAAATTCCACTGCTCAAATACAATTGCTGGCATCAAAGAGCTGATATTCATAATTTACTGTGCCTTTGTGCTTCAGGAGTCAGCTGAAGTGAGGGTGCATGACGAAGTATTACATCCATTTGGTACATTGGCACTTTCTCTGGATATGTCTTTTTGTTTCCATTTGATTGGTTTTTATATTTCTCTGGATTATTCGAAGTTGCAGTCTTTCCTAATTTCTCTCTTAACTCATTTAAAACGTCTAATGAACTCTCGAAATCAAAATCATCTAATTTAAGTAAATCCCCAATTACCGTAAGAATCTTCCAACCAGGTCGCGCTTCATGAACAGGGCTTGAAACGCCATTGAAACTTTGCCAACTTCCCTCGCAATTTATAAATGTTCCTGACGTTTCTGCAAAAGTTCCGATTGGCAGCATTAGGTCAGCCGTGTTGCTAAAATTATCTGTAAAATGAGATGAAAACGCTATAACCGAAGAATCGTTTTCTTTTTTATCGGAAAAATTTGGGATATCGGCATTAGGCTCAGAGTTCCACAACAAAGTTAACTTTGAGTCGCACTCTTTTATCCTGTCAGTGTTTAGTCCTGGTTTAGAACGTTTTGCGCCGTTCATTCCTCTATGCGGAGTGATTCCAGTAAGACAAGCACCGATTGTATTTGCTCCCTCAGTAACAAAACCGAATTTTGAATTGGTGGCTTTAGCAATCAAAGATGCTAAATACCTTATCGTTGAACTCTGTGGGTGATTTATTGCCTCATGACCAAGAAGAATTAAAGCATCACCCTCTGATGAAAGTGATTTTGCAATTACTTTAGAATCATCCGATTTGGCATTGGATGGCTCTATCGAAGCTGCTCCATTAGATAATTTAATTTTGAGAGCTCTGACAAGCGTGCATAAATTTTCAAGAATATCTCCCGTCACGAAGGATGAGACATCAAAAAAGTAATCGCTAAACTCACTGTTGATAAAGCTAACCTGCGAACCGTTCAGGGCTGATTTTCTAATTCTGTGTGCAATTATTGGCGCTTCTTTTCTTATCTCTGAACCGATAAGGATTATGCTTTTGCAACTTTCAATGTCGCTAATTGATGTTCCGAGCCAAGGTGCAATTGGGTCATTATCTTGATCAGAAAAATCAGTTCTTCGGAGCCTATGATCTAAATTTTTTACACCGAGACCTTCAGCTATTTTTGATAGCAAATAAAATTCTTCTATAGTAGAACTGGGTGATGCCAATAAAGAGATCTGATCTTTGTCTGTAGAGTTTATTTGCTCCACAATGATGTTTAATGCTTGCTCCCAGGGAATATCTTTCCATTCATTGTTTACTTTAAGTTTAGGATTTTTTAGCCTTTCTGGGCTGTATATGCCCTCATAACTGAATCGATCTCTATCGGCTATCCATGTTTCATTTATGGCTTCATTCTCTCTTGGAACAATTCGTTTTATTCTACCTCGCAATACATGCGCATAAAGGTTACTTCCCACACAATCATGAGGTGCAATCGTCTCATGTTGAATCATTTCCCATGATCTTGCGCTATATCGGTAGGGTTTATTATTGAGCGCGCCGACAGGACATAGATCAATTATGTTGGCTGAAAGCTCATGATCAATACTCTTTTCGATATAAGTATCAATCTTCATATTCTCTCCGCGCTGAACTGTTCCAAGCTCTTGTGCGCCCGTAATTTCTTCGCCAAAACGAACACATCTCGTGCAATGGATGCATCTAGTCATATCAGTAGAGACCAGAGGTCCAATGTCTTTGTCTTTTACTACTCTCTTATTATCATTGTATCTTGAGATACCTCTGCCGTATCCCATGGCCAAATCTTGCAGTTCGCACTCACCACCTTGGTCACAAATCGGGCAATCCAAAGGATGATTTATCAATAAAAATTCCATGGTTGCTTTCTGAGCTGCAATAGCATAAGGAGACTTAGTAAATATTTTCATGCCGTCTGCAACTGGAGTTGCACAGGCTGGCAACGGTTTAGGTGCCTTTTCTACTTCGACAAGACACATACGACAATTAGCTGCAATGCTTAATTTTGAATGATAACAAAATCTTGGCACATAAGACCCATGCTCATCAGTCGCCTCAATGATCATTTGTCCTCTTTTGGCCTTAACTTCTTTTCCATCAACTTCTATATTGACCTGATCGTCGCTCATGCAGCAACCTCATCACTGATTTCGATAATGCTTTTTCCTTTATTCTTGACCATGTATTCAAATTCACTATGGAAGTGTTTGAGGAAACTTTGAACTGGCCATGCAGCTGCATCGCCCAATGCGCATATCGTGTGCCCTTCTATTTTATTTGCAACCTCGACCAACTTGGTTATGTCTTCCATTTGACCCTGTCCTTCGGTAATTCTTGTTAACATACGGTATAGCCAGCCTGTACCCTCCCGACACGGTGTACACTGCCCGCATGACTCGGCCATATAAAATCGAGCGATTCTTCTCAAGACTTGAACCATGCATGTGGTTTCGTCCATCACAATAACTGCACCCGTACCGAATGACGAACCGGCGTTTTTCAGAGAATCGTAATCCATAGTGCAATTTAATATTACCTCCGCCGGCATAACGGGGCATGAGGAGCCGCCAGGTATTACTGCCTTCAATTTTCTACCTCCTAACATACCGCCACATATTGAGAGCAGATCTTTGAATGGGATACCCATTGGTAATTCATAATTTCCTGGTTTTTCAACATGGCCAGAAACAGAAAATTGTGCAGTTCCACCAGAATTTTCCACACCCAGCTCTCTGAACCAGTCGGCACCCTTTCTTATAATTGAGGGCACACTTGCAAGACTTTGAGTATTATTGATGGTGGTAGGTTTACCATAGAGTCCATAATTTGCAGGAAAAGGTGGCTTAAATCTGGGTTTGCCTTGCTTCCCTTCGAGTGACTCCAAAAGCGCTGTCTCCTCACCACAAATATATGCTCCAGCTCCTACAAATGTGTGAAGATCGAAATCAATTCCTGAATCTTTTATATTTTTACCAAGGTATCCGTTATCGTAAGCCTCTCTTACCGCCTCTTTAAACCTTGGAACGGGCTCGTCAATAAATTCGCCCCTAATGTAGTTATATGCCACAGTTACGCCCATTGCATATGACGCTATTGCCATTCCCTCCACGAGAGAATGAGGATTTCTTCTTAATGTTTCTCTATCGTGGCATGTTCCAGGTTCACTTTCGTCAGAGTTACAAACTAGATATTTTTGACCTGGTTGAGATCTAGGCATAAAACTCCACTTTAAACCAGTCGGAAAACCGGCACCGCCCCTGCCTCTTAGACCGGATGATTTAACTTCTTCAATGACATCATCAGGGGATAAATCACCATTAAGGATTTTTTCCCATGCCTCATATCCGCCCTGTTTTTTATAACTCTCAAGAGTCCAAGACTCATCCTCATTAAAGGTGCTAAAACAGACTAAATTCTCGTTAAACGATGTCATTTTAATTTATCCAATATCTCGTCTATTTTCTCAGGAGTTAAGTTTTCATGATATTCATGATTAACCATCATCATGGGGGCGCCACAGCAAGCTGCAAGGCATTCCTCTTCTTTTTTTAGATAAATTCGACCATCTGAGGTACTTTCACCAATTTTAATTTCTAATTTCTTTTCCACGTGATCAACAACATCATCTGCACCTCTGAGCATGCAAGAAATATTAGTACAAATGGCCACATTATTTGTGCCGACAGGTTTTGTACTGAACATTGAGTAGAAAGTTGCAACCTCATATACATACATTGCAGGCACATCAAGAACCTCAGCGACTTCTCCAAGTAATTCTGGGGTTAAATAACCCTTATTCTTGTGCTGCACCAGATGAAGAGCATCAATAATGGCGGAGCGTTGACGGCCCTCTGGAAATTTATCCTTGAAAGATGAAATCCTATCTTTTATTTCTGAGGTTAATGTCTTCATCTGTCGATCTCACCAAAAACAACATCCATAGTTCCCATTACGGCTACCACATCGGCTAGCATATGTCCCACAACCATTTCTGACATGGCTGACAAATGTGAGAATCCTGGTGCTCTGATTTTTACACGGTATGGCTTGTTAGCGCCATCTGAAACGAGATAGATGCCAAATTCACCCTTAGGTGCTTCAACAGCAGCATAGGCCTCACCTTCTGGCACACAATATCCTTCTGTAAATAATTTAAAGTGATGAATAAGTGACTCCATATCATCTTTCATTCCCATTCTTTGTGGTGGTGATATCTTTTTATCATCAGTCATTACAGGACCAGGATTATCTCTAAGCCATTTGATACATTGTTGAATTATTTTGTTTGATTGGCGCATCTCTTCTACACGAACGAGATAACGATCATAACAATCTCCATTGACACCCACAGGAATATCAAAGTCCAGTTCATTATAAACTGAGTAAGGTTGTTTTTTTCTCAAGTCCCACTCTACTCCGGAACCTCTTAACATCGCACCCGTAAAACCGAGATTAATCGCTCGTTCGGGAGGAATGACAGCGATATTCACTGTTCGTTGTTTCCATATCCTATTGTCTGTCAGTAAAGTTTCGTACTCATCGATGCAAGAGGGGAATCTGTCGGTAAAGGATTCTATGAAATCCAGAAGCGAGCCTTGACGATTATAATTAAGTTTTTCAACTTCCTTTTTTTTCTTCTTATTCGGAGATTCAAATTTTGGCATTTTATCAGGTAGATCCCGATAAACACCTCCAGGCCTATAGTATGTGGCATGCATGCGTGTTCCAGAAACTGCTTCATAGCAATCCATCAAATCTTCTCGCTCACGAAAGCAGTAAAGAAACATTGTCATTGCACCAACATCAAGGCCATGTGTTCCCAGCCACATAAGATGATTTAAAATTCTGGTGATCTCATCAAACATAGCACGAATATATTGAGCTCTTTTCGGAGGTGTTAATCTAAGTAACTTCTCAATCGCCAGAACATATCCATGCTCATTACAAACCATAGAAACATAATCCAACCGATCCATGTATCCGATGCTCTGATTATAGGGTTTTGTCTCAGCGAGCTTTTCAGTGCCCCGGTGCAAAAGACCTATATGAGGATCTGCACTCTGAATAACTTCACCATTCATTTCCAATACTAGTCTCAATACTCCATGTGCGGCTGGATGTTGAGGACCGAAGTTCATTGTATAATTTTGAATTTCAGCCATCGTTACTGTCCTTAATGTCTTGAGAATAGCGATTGTCGTTTCGGATCACTCTCGGGACCAAAGTCCTAGGTTCAATAGAAACAGGCTTGTATATTATTTTTTCTTTTTCTTGATCATAGTGAATCTCGACATTGCCAGAGATAGGAAAATCTTTTCTAAATGGATGCCCGACAAAACCATAATCGGTAAGTATCCTTCTTAAATCAGGATGTCCATCAAAAATAATGCCGTAGAGATCAAAAGTTTCACGCTCCAACCAATTTGCAGAATTCCAGACATGAGAAACAGATGGGATTATAGGTGGATTATTTTCTCCAGTATAAACTCTTAATCGAATTCTAACATTGTACTCCAGAGACAATAAATTATAGATGACTGCAAACCTCTCACCATCAAATGAATCTGCATCATCCAGTATTACAGGTTGCTTGGAGACACCTCTGCTGAAACCAGAGCTTGTAGCTGACTTTGTTGTCCATTCGTCAACACCAAAAGTCAAATAGTCAATCCCGCACAAATCTGTTAACTGTTCAAACAAAAAATCCTTATTATTTTTTAGCTCAGAGGAAGCCTCTGTAATGAAACTGGAATCGAGCTCGAAAATCAATTCGTTTATAGAAGACTCAATTGGGACCAATTTATCTTTAAAACAAGCAATTATCCGAGTTTTCATTTCCTCGTTCATTTTATTCATGGTTTACAAATCTATCTCGCTATAGTTGTAGTTTTTCGAATTTTCTTCTGCAATTGGAGCAATCCGTAAACAAGAGCTTCTGCTGTAGGAGGGCACCCTGGAACATAGACATCGACTGGGACAATTCGATCACAGCCCCTCACGACAGAGTACGAATAATGATAATATCCTCCTCCATTAGCACAAGACCCCATTGAAATAACCCATCTAGGTTCTGGCATCTGATCGTATACTTTTCTCAAAGCCGGTGCCATTTTGTTGACGAGAGTTCCAGCTACAATCATTACATCTGATTGACGAGGACTTGGTCTGAAAATTATTCCAAAACGATCAAGATCATACCTTGCGGCACCAGCATGCATCATTTCGACGGCACAACAAGCTAATCCAAATGTCATTGGCCACATTGAACCCGTTCTTGCCCAGTTCATCAATGCATCGATGCTTGTTACCATGAAGCCCTTCTGCTGGTAACTTTCAGCATTGCCATACTGAGTTAAATCTGTATTACTTGATTGCTGTTCGTCCGCTAATCCCATTCCAAAGCACCCTTTTTCCATTCGTAAATAAACCCTACAACCAGAACTACCAGAAAAATAGCCATAGCCACTAAACCAAAGCCTCCGATTACATCAAGAGAGACCGCCCACGGGATTAAGAATGCTGTCTCTAGATCAAAAATAATGAACAAGATAGCAACAAGATAATAACGAACATCAAATTTCATTCTTGAGTCTTCAAAAGGTTCGAAACCGCATTCATAAGGTGATAGTTTTTCATCATCCTTATTACCTCGACCAAGCAAAAAACCAAGTGCAAGCAGAACTAACCCGATTGCAGTAGCGACCGCCATGAATACGAGAATTGGTAGGTATTGCTGCAACATATCCGTTATCTTTACCCCTCAAAATTGTGTGTATTATATCAGTCTGAAGGGTATTTATGACAGTCTTTAAGGAGGATTTTTGGAGTTTTTTTCACAAAAAATTCATAACGTGAGATGTCAGAGGATTTGCTAAAAAGAATTTCATAATTGGTGCCGATGGCCGGACTCGAACCGGCACAGCTCTCGCTACTGCCCCCTCAAGACAGCGTGTCTACCAATTCCACCACATCGGCCAAAAGGTATAATATTATTTTTACTTAATTCTCCGTTTCTGAGGAAGTGATTGAGGGCATACTCTCAATTGAAGTGTTCATGTCATTGTTTTCATCAGGCGCTTCTTGATTAGACATATCATTAGTTTCTAAAACAATACTCTCGAGCAAACTATCCGTCACATCAGCCTGTTGGCTACTCAAATATGCAAGCGAGAGGCTGGAGATAAAAAATGCAGTTGCCAATATAGCAGTGGCCCTTGAGAAAAAATTAGATGAACCTTTAGCACCAAACACCGTATCTGAAGCACCGGATCCAAACGCTGCTCCAGCTTCAGCACCTTTACCCTTTTGTAGCAATACAAGTGCTATTATAAGAAGAGCAATTACAGTATGCGCACTAAGTACAATGGTTTGTATTGTTGTCATGTATTAATCCTATCAAACTTATTGTTTCGCTATAGTCAAGAATTCCGATGAATCAAGAGATGCACCACCTATTAAGCCACCATCTATATCAGGCATCGAAAATAATTTTTTAGCGTTGTTAATGTTAACACTGCCACCATAAAGAATCTGTGTGCTTTCTGCCAGTTCTTTTGATATTTTTTTTATCCTAGATCTTATAAACTCATGGATATCTTGAGCATCTTTTGGTGTTGCCGATAATCCTGTTCCAATAGCCCAAACTGGTTCGTATGCGATGATAAATTTAGAGTGCTCATCTAGGTCAATACCCTCGGTAATAGCAGTTATCTGCGAATTTATTATCTCCTCTGTCAGAGATTTCTCCTTTTGATCGAGTGTCTCTCCAATACATAAGATTGGTACAAGATTTTTCTTAATCGCTATATTAAACTTTTCTGAGATAATATGATTTTGTTCGCCTAGAATTGTTCTTCGCTCAGAGTGCCCCACCAAAACATACTTGCAACCATTATCTGAAAGCATTTCAGCTGAGACTTCTCCAGTGTATGCACCATTCTCAAACTGAGCGATGTTCTGTGCACCTATTTGAATATCTATTTTTAACAGTTCTTTTGAAACTTGATCAAGATAGGGAAATGGAGGGCAAATTAATAACTCATGATAATGCTCTTGATTGTAATTGGCGGAAATATCTCTGATGAAGTTTGATATAAACGACTTTGAAGCATTCATTTTCCAGTTTGCTACTACTAAAATCTTGTTCATGGTTATTGTTATAATTTAATTTATTCGTTAAAAAATATACTTAGCTATAGAGCGTAATACTGATTTATAAGGCAAAATTTACGGCACAATTCACGATAAAACGATTCTCTCTATATTTTGCTTAATATCATTCATATAAGAGATAATGTCATCTTTACTTTCGCCTTCAAGCATAACCCTTATTAATGGCTCAGTTCCTGAGGACCTTAAAATTAATCTTCCTCTGCCTTCTAATTTTTTCTCTGTATCTTCAACGAGTAATTTTACTTCTTTTGATTTAGATATATTAAAGTTATTTTTATTATCAATATTTTCAGTTACTTGTGGATATTTTTTCATTTTACTTGCGAGGTTACTCAAACTGCATTTTTTGTTCTTCATTATTTCAAGAATCTGAATTGCAGTAATTAGACCGTCTCCAGTTTCAACATAGTCCATGCATATCATATGTCCTGATGCCTCTCCTCCCAAATTGCCACCTGTTTGTCGAAGTAATGATAATATATTTCGATCACCTACCTTTGATCTCATGAATTCAATTCCATTACTTTTTAATGATTCCTCAAGCCCTTGATTACTTAAAACCGTTCCAACAACTGGATTGTTAAGCATATTATTTTCTTTGTAATACATAGCTAATATAAATAGGAGTTGATCACCATCGAGTAAATTTCCATTTTCGTCAACCATAACCACTCTATCTCCATCACCATCAAGAGCGATACCGACATCTGCACCTACTGCATTTACTGTTTGTTGGAGAAGTTCGGGATTCGTGGATCCACAGTTTTCATTGATATTTTTACCATTGGGCGAGCATCCAATCGATAATACTTCTGCACCTAGGCTATTTAATATTCTAGGGCCAACTTTATAGGCAGCCCCGTTAGCGCCATCGAATATCACCTTCATGTTTTCAAGATCTTCTTTATTTTTATAGCTTGAAATGCAAAATTCTTGATATCTTTCTCTTGCTAGGGTGTCTATTGTGGCTCTGCCTAAATCAATAGAATCTTTTGTGAAAGTTGTCCCATTGAGGATATTTTCAATTTGTAATTCTGTTTTATCATCCAACTTTGTCCCTTTAGAATTAAAGAATTTTATTCCGTTATCGACAAAAGAATTATGGGAAGCACTTATTACTATACCAAGCTCAGCATTATATTTCTTAACGAGATAGGCAATTGCAGGTGTGGGTATAGGTCCCAAAAGTTTAACATCCATACCGGCCGATACAAATCCCGCTTCTAGTGCTGATTCAAACATATATCCAGATATTCTTGTATCTTTTCCAATGAGAACAGCGCCGCCATTTGGAGCCAAAATCTGTGCGGACGCGTTAGCCAAACGAAGAGCAAACTCGGCCGTCATAGGTGACTCACCCACGCGACCACGAATTCCATCTGTACCAAAATACATCATTTTATTGTCTCACATTCAAATATGAGACTATATTATCAAGTTTATGGCTATAAGAATATCTTAAGGATAATAATTACACTAAATATCATTTAGAGAGTTATATATATTAATTACATCCTTCGTTGGTCCTACATCATGAGTTCTGATGATATTTGTACCATTCTGGAGTGCAATTAAAGTTGCACCCAAACTGCCATAGAGCCTTTCGTTGATGGTTTTATTCGTAATTTTACCAATAAAACTTTTTCTGGAAATACCAACACATATTGGAACTTGTAAATATTTAAGTTGCTCAATATTTTTTAGTAATACAATGTTGTGCTTTAGAGTCTTTCCGAAACCAAAACCAGGATCAATAATCAAGGATTCTCTGTATTTGCCTGCTCTGAGGCAATAATTTATTCTTTCTTCTAGAAAGCTTTTGATTTCATTCATAAAATCATCGTAAACGGGATTCTCTTGCATTGATGAAGGCATGCCTTTCATATGCATCAGACAAATTGCCTTATCTTCTCCTGATACTAAATCCATAGTACCAGGATTTTTCAACGCATAAACATCATTCACAATCTCGGCACCACTCTTGATCGCTTCTCTCATTACAACTGGATCGCCAGTATCCACAGAAATAATAGTATCGAAGTTTTTTTTGATGTTCTGAATTACTGGTATCACTCTATCAATTTGAATGCTGGCTTCGACGGGGCTTGAACCAGGTTTTGTCGACTCTCCTCCTACATCGATAATTGAGGCACCCTCATCTATCATTTTTCCACATGCAGAGAGAGCATGGTCAAGTGACTGGTATTTTCCTCCGTCTGAAAATGAGTCAGGAGTGACATTTAGAA
>TARA_B100001057_G_scaffold64311_3_pt1 | contig 13215 bp, 11 predicted proteins | sample TARA_B100001057 | Tara Oceans TARA_B100001057 (sample SAMEA2621839) | marine metagenome | biome: marine biome (ENVO:00000447); feature: surface water layer (ENVO:00002042); material: "saline water (ENVO:00002010), including plankton (ENVO:xxxxxxxx)" | depth 5 m
CCCGATTGAAGGGGAAGGGAAAAGAGAAATGAGTCATGAGAATGGGCAGGCGCGTCGGTTAGCCGGATCGTTAGGAGCGGAGATTACCGGACTCGACCTGAACGAAATTGCAGCCGGAGATGAAGCTGGCATCGACGCGGTGAAGGCGCTGTTGCTGGAGCATCAGGTGATTTTCTTTCCCGGCCAAAACGTTGATATCGACAGCCACGTGGCTCTGGGTAAGCGCTTTGGCAAAGTTGAAAACCATCCCAATTTGAAGAACCCATTTACCCAACACAGCGAAGTGTTTGAGCTAGCAGCGACTCATGGCGGCGTTGCCGACGAGTGGCATACCGACATCACCTTTGAAGATCAGCCGTCGATCATGTCGATTTTGCACATGGTCACCTGCCCAGAGTTTGGTGGCGACACCATGTGGACCAATCTTTATCAAGCCTACCAAGAGCTGTCGCCGCCCATGCAGGCACTTTGCAATGGTCTTAGCGCTCTACACGACGCCCATCCGCATAACCGCGAAGACCAAATGGCTATTCATCCGGTGGTGCGCGTGCATCCAGAAACCGGTCAGCAAGCGCTCTACGTGAACGAGCACTTCACTCGTCGACTGGTGGAGATGAATGCGACGGAGAGCAAGGCCGTGCTGGAGTATTTGATCAACTGGGTGAAGAACCCACGCTTCACCGTGCGCTATCACTGGACCCCGGGCACCATTGCCATATGGGACAATCGCTGCACCCAACACTTTGTGCTCAATGACTTTGAAGGCGAGCGCATCATTCAGCGCGTCACGGTGATGGGTGATGTGGTCGAAGCCGCCCAGCCAAGCCCATGGCAGCCATGGGTGCGTCCGGGCCGCTTGTCAGCCACGACGCGCCTAGACCGGCAGCTCAATCGCTACATGCGAAACAAAGCCGCGCAGACTGCTGAGTATTCGGGTTCAGGCGACTAGGGGTAAACGTTAACGACGGGGATTGCGTTACCTGATGGTTTCAATCCTTCGTTGAGGGAACCTGAACGAAAGCCGCCAAGGTCCATGGCCACAAAGCGATAGCCCAGAGCCTGCATTTCGCGCTGTAGCGCCTCGTGGTGTTGTACCGCCAGTTCGAATTCTTCTCGCAGTATTTCGAGTCGTGCCACCTCGCCATGGTGGCGCACGCGAAACTGACTAAAGCCATAATCCGCCAGCACGTTTTCTGCCGCTTCCACCTGAGCTAGCAGTTCCTGATTGATCGCCGTGCCGTAAGGGAAGCGGCTGGATAGGCACGCGGCCTGAGGTTTGTCGGCATTCTCCAAACCCAGATGCTTGGCCAAGGCGCGAATGTCTGCCTTATAAAAGCCTGCTTCCACCAAGGGAGACTTCACTGCATGGTTGTCTGCTGCGATTAACCCAGGCCGATGATCACCAAGGTCGTCTAGGTTAGTGCCGTTCAGAATATGCGTATAACCCTGCGCGCGCGCTATGCCATCAAGTTCGGTGTATAGCGAAGTCTTGCAGTGAAAACAGCGATTGGTGGGATTGGCTCGGTAGTCTGCCTTGCTCAGTTCGTCGGTGACGATTATCTGATGCGCAATACCCCAGTCGTCGCTAAGCCTTTTCGACAGCGCGAGGTCCGTGCGTTTGAGGCTGGCAGAACCGGAGGTCACCGCGAGGGCCCTCTTGCCCAACAGCTGGCCTGCGACATAGGCCACGAGTGACGAATCAATTCCGCCAGAAAAAGCCACAATGGCGCTGTCATAGCCGCGCATGATTTCTTGCAGTGCTCGGTACTTTTGTTCGAGTTCGGGGGTCATAGATGACATCACAGTCGATTAATTCGGTTGGCTAAAAAGCCTGCGCCAAAGCCGTTGTCGATATTCACCACGCTCACGCCCGACGCGCAGCTGGTCATCATACCCAGTAATGCGGCGACGCCATCGAAGGCAGCGCCGTAACCAACACTTGTAGGCACCGCGATGATGGGTTTGTCTACAAGGCCGCCGACCACGCTGGGCAGAGCACCCTCCATGCCAGCCACGACGATCAGCACCCTGGCACTGCGCAAATCACCCAACCTTGCGAGCAGTCTGTGCAGTCCGGCAACGCCTACATCGTAAATACGCTGCACATTGTTGCCATAGAACTCAGCGGTCAGCGCGGCTTCTTCAGCAACATGCATATCAGATGTACCCGCACTGACCACGGCAACGGTATGTTCGAGCAGCTTGGGCGGACTGCTATGCCAGCAGAGCAACTGGGACATAGCGTGGTACTGAGCGTTGGCGGGTAGCTTCTCGAGTTTTGTGAATGTTGCTTCATTCAGTCGAGTCACCAGCACATCGTTGCCGCGCTCGACCATGGACGCCACGATGTCGTCGATCTGCGCGGCGGTTTTGCCGGCTCCGAAGACTACCTCTGCCGAACCCGTTCGCTGTGCGCGGTCAGTGTCGAGCACTGTGTGACCTAGGTCGGTAAAAAATTGACCACGAATTTGCCGCGCGGCTTCGTCGCCGTCGATGCCGCCTGCTTTGAACGCCGTGAGCACCGACTCTAGTGCTTCTGCGGCATCTTTAGATTCTTCTAACGCCACAGCGATCAGGCTTGTCCGACAGTGCCTGCGTTTTTCAGGGCGTCAATAGCGTCATCTCCCAAGCCAAAGTCGCGCAAGATCTGCTCGCTGTGCTCGCCTATTAGCGGCGCTGGTCCTTGGGGTTTAACGTCGGCGGTCGCAAAGCGCATGGGGATGTTCACCGTGGTGTAAGCCCCAAGCCGCGGGTGCTCTATGGTGGGGAACATACCCAGCTCTTGGGCATGGGGATCTTGCGGCACTTCGTGTAGGCCCATGACCGGACCCCAAATCAGGTTGGCCGCATCGAAGATTTTGCCCCACTCGTCGCGAGACTTAGCCGCTAAGGCCTTATCGAAAATATCGATCAGCGCGGCCATGTTGCGATAGCGAGCCTTGGAATCGATGAAGCGCTCGTCTTCGATGATGTCTTGCAAGCCAATGGCCTCACACAGCCGTGACCAATAGGCAGCGTCGGGGAGCATGTTAAAGACCACCCAGTTACCATCGCCGCAGGGGAAGCGGTTCCCGGTAATGGTCAGCAGTTCATCGCGACGCCGCTTGCGCACCGGCATGTGATCAATAGCGGTTACTGCATAATCTGATGCCTGCGTCCAAACGGCGGCCTCGTACAACGAGGTTTCGACGACTTGGCCTTCGCCGGATTTTTCGGCCAAGCGCAGCGCGCCTAAAATCGCGCCTACCATGGCCAGCCCTGTGGTGTGATCACCTTGGGCAGGTCGCGCCATGGGCACCAAACCCTCATCGCCTTCGCGCATCGAGTCGTACAAGCCCGAGCGACCAAAGAAGGCGGTCACGTCGTAGCCTGGCCGCCAAGCGTCAGGCCCGGACGTACCGTAGCCGGTGAGGGTGGCGTGTACGAGTTTCGGGTTGACCTTGAACAGGCTGTCGGGATCCAAGCCGAATTTAGCTTGGCGTTTGGTGAGCAGGTTGCACATGAAGATGTCGGCCTTTTGCGCCAACTGACGCACCAGCTCGGCGCCCTCGGGCTGATCCAGTGCCACCGCAATGGATTCTTTGCCGCGGTTATCGACGTCGAACTGAAAATCGTAGTCTTTGAATGCCTCATCGAAGCGGTCGCCCTTTACCGGACGACTCATGCCGCGCATAGGGTCACCGCTGATCGGTTCGATCTTGATGACTCTGGCACCCATGTCAGCCAGTACCGCACCAGCGCTTGGCGCCGCCATCCAGTTGTCGATCTCCAGTACTACAACGTCATCCAAGGGTGCCGCCATGCTCAATCTCTCCCGATAAATTCCAAGCGGGGATTACAACGAAGGGGGCGTGAGGGTGCAAGGAGTATTGGCATTGCGAGGATATTGCTGAATTTGTCGGTTACGTCACATGCATCGAGTTGGGGCGAAAACTGTTGTCGGTTATTTTCGTGCTTTTGCTTTGCAGTATCTATTTGTTGGAGATCGCAGACCCCGTGGCAGCAAAAGTTGAGCAGATTCGTCAATTCTTTAAAAGTATTGAAACCTGCGATCCGAAGCCTGTCTTGGTTGTGAACGAGGCCAAATATATCCGACATACTCCGCAAACCCATGAAGTAAGCCGAAAATCAGGCACGAATTCGGCAGGAGCCTACAATGAAAATCTTTGGTGATAGCGGATCGGGTAACTGCTACAAAATTAAGCTCCTTGCTGCCTTGCTGCCTTGCTGCCTTGCTGCCTTGCTGGAGATTCAGCACGAGTGGATCCATGTAGATATCCTAGCGGGCGGAACGCAAACGCCTGAGTTTTTGAATAAGAACCCTAACGGCAAGATTCCGGTCGTAGAGTTGGCAGACGGGCGTTGCCTATCTGAGTCAAATGCGATTATTAACTTTCTAGCGTCGGGCTCCTCGCTTGTGTCGAGCGATCCTTACGAATACGCGAAAGTTCAACAGTGGCAGTTTTTTGAGCAATACAGTCATGAGCCATTTATCGCCTTGGCGAGGTCCATTGCGAAGTATTTGGGCCTACCCGATGACCGTAGGGCCGAGTATGAATCTAAGCAGGAAGGGGGTCATAAAGCGCTGCGAATCATGGAAGAACAGCTACAGCAGACGCCTTATCTGACCGGAGGCCAACTCAGTACGGCAGATATCTCACTATACGCCTATACCCATGTTGCAGAAGAAGGCGGGTTTGACTTGCAGAGCTATCCAGCTGTGAGGCAATGGCTGAATCTTATTCAGTCTGAGCCGAAATATGTAGGTATGTAACGATGACTTTATTTCGGCCGGCAATGAGTTTGGTCCATCTGCTTCAACATGCGCTTCAGCGCAAAGCGCCGATAACTTTCTAAGATAAGCTCCTCGACCTCGTTCAGATTTGCGGTGTCTTGAATAGCCAAATTCAACCTACCCCGAAGCCCAATATATTGCGGTATCCGAAGCCTTGGGTCTGCTGTGCAGCCACAGAGTTATGCGCCGTCGCCGCGGTGGTTGATCTGAAAAATGGCAAAGGCCTTGCCGGCAACGCGAAAATTTGGGTTGTCTTGGCTAATCCCCGCTGGTTTTTGTCAGGCCAAGGCAAATCTCTTGCACGGCCTCGGTAATGTTCTTGCCCATGGGCGTTCCGCCTGAGTTGGAAATGGGTTCGCGTGTTAGACTATGTGGCTCCCTGAGTTGGCCATACCCTTGCAACACTCTGTTTCTCAAAAAGCCAAACCATTTCTCGGTTGGAAGATGGTTTTAGTGGCGTTTTGCATCGACTTTGTCGCGGTGGGCTTCTTTTTTTATTCCTATGGCGTTTTCTTTAAGGCGATTGCCGCTGACTTCGGTGGCTCGCGCCTAGGGGTCGCCATTGGCCTGACCATTACCAGTACTGTTGGCGCCATTGCCGCCCCGTACGTAGGCCGTGCCCTGGACAAATTCCCGTTGCGCAACGTGATGGGTATTGGCGCGATTTTTATGGCCACCGGATTTCTAGGTCTCTCCTTTGTGCAAAACGAGCTGCAGTTTTATCTGGTGCTCGGTCTGTTCATTGGCTTTGGCGCTAGCAGTATGGGTAATTTGGCCACCAGCAAGCTGGTCGCGAATTGGTTCGATAAGCGACGAGGCACGGCCCTTGGCATTGCCGCCGCCGGAGTATCGCTGTCCGGTGTGGTCATGCCCTATGTCAGTGCGGAGTTGATTGAGAACTTCGGTTGGCGGCAGGGCTTTTTGGCCTACAGCGCCTTTACCTTTTTGATCGTGGTGCCGCTTATTTTTCGTTTCGTGATCTCTAAGCCTGAAGATGTGGGCATGCGTCCAGATGGCGCGATTGTGCCTGCGAAAAAGGCGGATGCGATCGCACCGGTGCAGACGCCAGTGGCCAAGCCGCGCATGCTCGAGCTTTTTAAAGACCACAATTTCAGAATGATCGTGCTGACGTTCTCGCTGATCTTTTGCTGCATGAGCGCCACGCTGACCCATATGATTCCGCGTCTCACGGATTTCGGCTATACGCTGGTAGAGGCCTCCTTGGTGATGTCGATGTGCGCGGGTTTTGGGGTTGTTGGCAAGCTCAGTTTTGGCTGGTTAAGTGATCGTTTTTCGGTGCGCAAGGTCATGGCGGTGGTGATTACCGCGCAGTTCAGCGGTCAGTTTTTCATGTTCAGTTCGGTGGACTATTTCACCTTCGCCGTTGGCGCGAGTCTTTTTGGTTATGGCGTTGGCGGGGTGGTGCCCATGCATGGCGCAGTGGTGGGTAAAACCTTCGGGCGTGATCGGTTTGGGGCCGTGCTTGGACTGATGCGACCGGCCATGTTCCCCATTCAAATTCTCGGGGTGCCCTTTGCAGGCTGGATTTTCGATGTTACCGGTTCTTACGACACGGCCTTTAAGGTGTTCTTGGGGCTTTATCTATTGGCGGCGCTAGCCATCGCTTTTTATCGCCAACCGGTGAAAACCGTCACTTAGCGGCGCACTGTTAACCTCGGTGCTCGCTTAAAATCGCGATTTCAGCAGCTGTATTTGCAGAACTCCTTGGTGGCTGCAGCGCAAGTTCACAGCATCCGCGAGCACATGCTCGGCGATATAGGGTTCAAAACTCACCTTAGTGAATGGCTTGATGTCGTCAAATTCCAGCTCGACTGAGAAACCCTCCACCACGGGCAGCACGGTAATGGCGCTGACATGATTGAGCATGTCAGCCAGCTCTGCGGTAAGGGCCTGCTGGGAAGAGCGGTCTGCTGCAACACCGCGCACAAGATATTTCAGTAAACACGGCTGTTGTTGCGTGAGCATGATTTGGCTAGGCGTTCTTCCACACCGGCGTACGCTTCTCTAAAAAGGCGTTCACGCCTTCGCGCTGGTCCTCGGTGCTGAACAAATCTACAAATTTTTGGCGTTCATAGGGTAGGGCTTCGGCAACGGCGTTGTCTCGCGCCTGATGAATCAGCTCTTTACAGAACGTGACAGAGATAGGACTTTGCTGCGCAACTTGGGCAGCCAGCGCCAATGCGCGCTCTTTCGCGCCGCCTTGCTCAACGACTTCTTCTACCAAGCCGATGCGTTCAGCCGTCGCGGCATTCACACGCTCACCGCAAAGGATCATTTTTTTCGCCCAACCTTCGCCAACGAGCCAGGACAGTCGCTGGGTGCCGCCGGCACACGGCAGCAAGCCTACTTTGGGTTCTGGCAGCGCCATTTGCGCCTGTTCTTCGGCGATGCGTATGTCGCATGCTAGGCAGGCCTCTAACCCGCCGCCCATGGCGAAACCGTTAATGGCGGCGATTGAGACCCCGCGAAAGTCCGCTAAGCATTCAAAACCCTTGCCGAAAAACTCGGCCATGGTGCGCGCTTGGTCTGGGTCGCCAGCGGCGAAAAGATTGAGATCGGCGCCAGCAGAGAAAAACTTCTCGCCCGCGCCCGTAATGACCAGAGCGAAGATGTTCTTGTCGGCGTTCAAAGTTTCGATCAGCTGCGCTAGCGCCGGTAGGCTCTCGGTATCCCATGTGTTCGCACCGGGGTTGTCGATGGTGATCAACGCTGTGTGATCGATGATTTCAACCTTAAGTTTGTCGGATATGCTGATGCTCATTGTATAACCTCCAAGGCACCGGCCATGAGCATGCGACGCGAAATGATCACCCGCATGATTTGGTTGGTGCCTTCCAAAATTTGATGCACCCGGGTATCGCGCACATAGCGCTCCATGGGGTACTCCTTTAAGTAGCCGTAACCGCCCAGTAGCTGCAGTGCGTCATTGCAGACTTTGAAGCCTGCGTCGGTGGCAAAACGCTTGGCCATGGCGCAGTAGGTACCGGCTTGGCCATCACCGCTGTCGAGCTTGCTGGCTGCCAGGCGCACCATTTGGCGGGCTGCAACCAAATCCGTCAGCATGTCTGATAGGGCAAATTGCGTGGCCTGAAAGTCGGCGATGGCCTGACCAAATTGTTTGCGATCTTGCACATAGGCGGTGGCGTCTTCGAGGGCCTTTTGCGCGGTGCCAACGCTGCAGGTGGCAATGTTGATGCGGCCCCCGTCGAGTCCGTCCATGGCGATGGAAAAACCTTGGCCCTCTTCGCCGAGGCGGTATTTTTTTGGTACGCGTACGTCGTCAAAGGTAATCGCGCGGGTAGGCTGTGCATTCCAGCCCATCTTCTGCTCGTTCTTACCGTAACTAATGCCGTCGGTATCTGCGGGCACTAAGATAGCGGTCACACCCTTGGGTCCGTTGTCTCCGGTACGCAGCATGAGCACGAGCACGTCGGTATCCCCGGCGCCGGAAATGAAGGACTTACTGCCATTGATAACATAGTAATCGCCATCGGCTGCCGCGCTGGTGCGCAGTGCGGCAGCATCCGAACCCGCGCCGGGTTCGGTCAAACAGTAGGAGGCCAGTTTGGTGCCAGACACCAAATCTGGACACCACTCATCGATGACCTCTTGCTGGCAGTAACGACCAATCATGTTGGTGGCCATGTTATGTATGGTCAAAAAGGCCGCGGTCGTCGTACAGCCCTTCGCTAGCTCTTCGACGATTAGGCTGGCATCGAGCCGCGGCATGGCCAGTCCGCCGGCATGTTCCGGGGTATACATACCCATAAAGCCAAGCTCACCTGCTTGACGCAGGGCTTCTTTGGCAAAAATACTGTCGGCATCCCACTGCGCTGCAAAGGGTGCGAGTTGGTTTTCCGCGAAGGCCTTGGCGGTGGCGACAAAGCCTTGTTGTTCTTCGGTTAGGGCAAAGTCCATTGTCTCTCTCAGGGCATCAATAGAGTAGGCGCAGTGTATTACACAGCGCAGGGCGCGGCATTAGGTTGGCGTCGCTAGAAGCTTGGGCGGTTTGGCGAACCAAAAGCATAGGGCGCCAAGCAGTGAGCAAAAAGCGATACAGGTAAAGGCTAGATCGTAGTTACCGTAGTGGTCAAACATGATGCCGGAAAACAGTGGGCCTAGGGTCATGCCCATCATCACGATGAGGGATGAGATACCCATAATCGTACCGAAAGATTTGGGGCCAAAGTAATCAGCGCGCAAGGCGACCATAAGCGGAGCGCGCACGCCCCAGGCTAAGCCATGTGCCACCGCGAAGGCGATAACCAAGATGGGGTCTACGCCATGGGTTAAGGCGATTAGGCCGACAAAGTGACCCAGCATGCACAGAGTACAAATCGAGCGTTTATCGAAGCGATCGCCAATCACACCGCCTAAGAACAAGCCCGCCATTTGCAGCGCCGTCATCAAGGCAAAGACAAATCCAGCAGTGACAGGCTCGTAACCTAAATCAAAGGTCAGGTAAGGAATGAGGTGCGCGAGCATGGACGATACGGTGAGTAGTGACAGTGCATGACCACTAGAAATCAGCCAGAACGATGGTTCCTTTACCGCTTGTCGCCAGGACAAACTGATCTGGGTATCCGTGCTAGACGAGCTTTCGTCGTCATCGTCTTGCGCCCGAATGCCGTCTGGTACTTCGCCGTAGTCTTCGGGTCGGTGGCGCACCAAGCTCACTAGCGGCAGCCCAACCACCAATATGAGAACGCCCGAGTAGAGCGCCATCGAACGCCAGCCAAAGGCCTCCAAGCCCATCATCACGAAGGGTACGCAGAGTCCGCCGGCGGAAAATCCGATTTGCGACATGGCGACGGCCTTGGCCCGGTGCGCGTCGAACCAGCTGACAATGGACACCATAAGGGTAGCGAAGCCGCCGAGACTGGAGCCCAGTGCGATCAGAATAAACGCCACAAAATAGGTGGTAATGGATTCCACCAAGCTGAAGGTAAAAAAACCTACCGCAAAGATTAGCGTGCCAATGACCAAAATCCGGCGTGGGCCGTAGCGGTCTACTAGCCAACCTTGGAGCGGGCCGAGCAGGCCGCTCTCTAGGCGCGTCAGCGCAAAGGCGAGGGATAGCACCGACATACTCCAGCCAAAGTCCGCCTGGAGTTTGAGCGCATAGCCGCCGTAAGAGTGCATCCACGTTAAGGCGGCTAGCCATTGCACGCCGGCGCAGGCGAGCACGATCCACCATCCGTAAAAAACGTGACCGTTTGGGCGAAAGATATTGTTGAGCCGCGCACCAGCGCGTGCCAGAGGGGATGACATCAGATCATAATAGGCCTAGGCGCGCGCACTGACGAGATTGACAGAGTGCACATTTCTTGCCGTTGGCGAAAAAAGCATGGAGTCTCGTGCGATGGACGAAAAGAGCACAACTCGAAGCGAGGCATCGGACTACAACGTTCTGAGTAACGAGGGACAAGCGTTGGTGTTGTCCGGAGGTGGTGCGCGCGCAGCCTACCAAGTGGGATGTCTGCGAGCCTTGGCGCGAAGCATGCCGGACTATCGGCCACAAATTCTGACAGGTGTCTCTGCGGGTGCGATCAACGCTACCCATCTCGCTGCGTTTCAGGGTTCTTGGCAGGAGAGCGTTGAGGCACTTGTGGGGCTTTGGCAGGCCATGCGCACGGAGAAAGTGTACCGAACGGGGTTGGGTCAACTGGCCGGCCGCATGGCCCATTGGGGTTTGCACTTAGTCAGCGGTGGTCGGCTTGGACGCGAAGATATACGCGGCATGGTGAACAACGAGCCGCTGCGTCGTTATCTTCGAGAACATTTGTTCGTACACACTGACACAGGTGACATTCCAGGCATTGATCGAAACCTTGCCGATGGCTGGCTTAAGGCGCTGGCTGTGGTGACCACGAATTACGCCAGCGGTCGCTCGGAGGCCTGGGTCGATACGCTGCAGGAACAGATCTGGAGCGGCAGCCAAGTGACCGCTCGGCTGGCATCACTCACCCTTGAACATGTGATGGCTTCTGCCGCACTGCCGTTTTTCTTCCCCTCGGTGAAGCTTCAGCATCAGTGGCATGGCGACGGCGGCATCCGTTTGGCTGCGCCGTTGTCTCCTGCCATGCGCCTGGGTGCTACACGCATTTTGGCGGTATCGCCTCGCGCTAAGCTTAAGGTAGGTGGCTCTGAGCTACCGACTAGTTATCCGTCACTAGGCCAAGTGGCCGGGGTGATGCTGAATGCCGTATTTCTCGATTTGCTGGACTTCGATGCACTGCAGATGCAGCGAGTGAATGACCTGCTTCGACGCATACCTCAACAGCAGTGGGGGCGGCAGCGGCCGGTTGAGGTGATGGTGCTCAGGCCCAGAGAAGACCTTGGCAAAATTGCGCGACAATCGCAGCCGCAAATGCCCGGTGGGTTTCGGTTTTTTTCTGGCGGTTTCGGGGGGCGCGATGAGCCCACAGCAGACGCACTGAGTATGGTGAATTTCGAGCCTGGCTATATTGGTCAGCTAATCGAATTTGGCGAGCAGGACACGCTTGCTCGGATGGGCGAGATCGAGGCCTTCCTACGGGGTTAATTTTGCCGGTTTAACCCCATCAGACAGTTAGCGTAGTAAGTCACCGTCCCCGGCCAATCACTGAACACGCCGCGCACCCCAACGTCGTTGGCGAGCACGTGTAGGACCTGCAGCATTTGGCCCTCGCTCGTCATGGCAGTGGCGATAGGCGCGTAAAGCCAATTTTTTTCGTCCATCGGATCTCCAGCTTCAAAGGTCCAAGTGATGATCTCCAGCCCGGCAGATTTGGCTTGCCGTGCATATGTGCTTGGCACGATCTTGCCGACATCGTTAAGCGCCAACAGCATAGGCATTGGTGGTGCGATGATGTTCAGCCCTTGTTTTTGCAACGCTGCAAAGTCAGCCGTACTTGACTGGAAGCCCGGCCGCCGTCCTCTAGCATCCAGCCAGACAGCCTGATCCGCAAAGTCGGGGTGGTTATTGATCCAATGCCAAATGTCGTCGGGATTAAAAGACTGAGGATAGACTCGGCTTGGAGCGATCCCTGCCGCACGATATTCCTCGAGAAGTTTGTCCGCATAGGCTCCTTGGTTGAATCCCGGTGTAAAAGGCATATCGACCATGGGCTGCTTGAGTTCCGGCGTGAACTTTCTGCCCAAGGCATCGATCAGCTCAATGCTTTCCGCATGGGTCATCAAGGTACCGCAGGTAAGGGGCGCACTGACCACAGGGGAGCGCTGGGGCGCGAGGTACTGCGCAACGGTTTTGGCTTGGTTGTTGCTATGAGCTGGGCGAGCGCACAAGGTTTTGAACTCCGCCAAGGAGATATCTGTGGTGCAACAAGTGGCGCTGGCGGGCTGATGGCCGTTGGCTGGGCGAAAGGGCTTTGAGCATTTGGCTGCCAGCGGGGTTTGCAGAATGTTCGTGGTGGTGGCGAGATCGCACTGGGAGTGTCGGCAGACCAGCGCTAAGTCTTGGGTAAAGGTGACATCGCATTCGATCACTCCAGCGCCTTGCTCAGCGGCTGCAATGTAGCCTTCGCGGCTGTGCTCTGGGTAGCCCAAGGGGGCCCCTCGATGGGCAATGGAAAAGTCTGTGGGATAAAAGTCACCCAAAGCGCAGCTTTGCAGGTGCTCCTTCAGCGTCTGGTTGGGCAGGGTCTCACTCAGGTGTAACGCACGTTTTGTTGGATCTACGATTTCAGCTTCGGTAACTCCAGCTTGCAAGGCGCCCACGATAAGCAGGCAAAGTATCAGTGGTGCCGATTTCGCGCGATTGTTTTGCAGATAGTGCATGTGTGGCCGCTGTCTTTTTCAGACATGAACCTTATCATCGTCTAATAACCATTTGATGAATCCCAGCCCGTGAACCACGTACTCGTCTTACAAAGTGCTGCTCCAAGTGCGGCGCAATGGCAGCGCCAGTGTATGACCACTGTTGAGCATTGGGCCCTGGCCAACGGCTACGACTATCAGTCAGTGGGCGATGAGTTCTTCGACACCGTGCCTGATTGGTATATGCGCAAGGTGCGGGGGCGCATGCCCATTGCTGCAGATCTGGCGCGTCTGCAATGGGCGCTGCGGTTTTTGCGCGGCGACTACGACTGGGTGATCTGGATGGATGCAGATCTGTTGGTATTCGCGCCGGATTTGCTGAGTCTCGACCTGACGCGCGCTTGTACCTTCGGGCAGGAGCATTGGGTGCAAGCGAAGTCTGACGTGCAAGGCCGCTGGGAGGTTCGCAAGAATATTCATAATGCCTTTGCGGCCTTTCCTGCGGATTGTCCGGTGTTGCCGTTCCTCATCGATGTCATCCTGCGCATGATGCGCCGAGTCGACGTCGATCATATTGCCCCGCAAATGATGGGGCCGAAGCTGCTAACGAATTTGCACAATTTAGCGTCTTTTGATTATCG
>TARA_B100001057_G_scaffold500560_1_pt1 | contig 13205 bp, 10 predicted proteins | sample TARA_B100001057 | Tara Oceans TARA_B100001057 (sample SAMEA2621839) | marine metagenome | biome: marine biome (ENVO:00000447); feature: surface water layer (ENVO:00002042); material: "saline water (ENVO:00002010), including plankton (ENVO:xxxxxxxx)" | depth 5 m
AAACTGTAAACATTTTGATTATGTTTTGATGTTGCTGGATCCATTGGTGTAGCAACGTTTTTGTGATGTCCAAGATTATGTTCTAAATAAAAATGCATATAAAGGCAAGGAATTAGTAATATTTTTGAAAGGGTTCGCTCAAAAAGCGATTTACGGTGCCCTAACTCATGAGCAACATTTATTGCATTTGTTGCTAAAAGAATGCCTAGCGATAGTGTTATTCCTATTATCTCATATTGCATTAATTGTTTATTCGATAATATTTGAATACCAAAAAATAATAAAATAAAGACCATCGGAATATTACCGTACAATAAGTAATCAAAAATTTTATTGGTTAATTTACTTTCGATTTGTTTTTCATTATAATTGGAAGTGAAATTCTTATCCTTAATTATATATTCTAAAAAAGGTATAAAAATAAATGTGTAAATAGGGGTGATAAAGGTCATTATACCATCAGAAAATATAGAAAAAAATGTTGCTAAAGGAACGGTATATGCAAACAAATATTTTAAATCATCCAACATTTATTTTGAAATTTATAAATTTTAAATAAATCAATCTAAATACTTTTAAATATTTTTATCATTCAAATTTATAAATATATTATTACTTAAATAAAAATAAATCATGTGAAAAAGTTTTTATGTGCATGCTTATTTATCCTGTGTAATCATTTATTCTCACAAAATGATGCACAAATTGTTGTATTAGGTACACTTCAAGATGGTGGCTTACCACATATAAAATGCACCAGATCCTGCTGTATTGGTAATAAAAAAATAAATAATTATAAAGTATCATCCTTAGGCTTAACAGATCCATCCAAAAAGAAATTTTATATTTTTGATGCCACTCCTGATTTTTCGACTCAATTCAACTACATGAAAAATAGGTTTAACTACAATTTAGATGGGATTTTTTTGACTCATGCACATATAGGACATTATTCTGGTCTAATGTTTTTAGGGAAAGAAGCGATGAATTCTGTATCTGTACCAGTTTTCACCATGCCCAGAATGTTCAATTTTCTGAATGAAAATCAACCTTGGTTTCAATTGATAAATGAATCAAATATAATTACATCAAAAATTTATGATAATAAATTATACAAAATATCCGATGATATTCATATAAAACCAGTTTTAGTCCCACACAGAGATGAGTTTTCTGAAACAGTTGGTTTCTATATTTATGGCCCCAATAAAAAAATTCTTTTTATACCCGACATAGACAAATGGAGTAAGTGGAAATTATCATTGAAAAAAATTATACGCGATCTAGATTTATTATTTATTGATGGAACTTTTTATGATAACTCGGAAATTAATTATCGAGATATAAATGAAATTCCACATCCATTTATCAAAGAAACATTAGAATATCTTGAGAACATACCTGTATCTGATAAAAATAAAATATATTTTATTCATTTGAATCACACTAACCCTCTAATAGACCCCACAAATCATTCAACACTCGATGTAATTTCCAAAGGTTATAATATCGCAAAATTTGGTCAAACTTTTGGGCTTTAAATGTTATTACATTTATATTTGCAGATCATTTTATTTAGATAAATTATGATTAAAACTGATATTTTAATAATAGGAGCCGGTCCTGTTGGGCTTTTTGCTGTATTTGAGGCCGGTCTGATGAAACTCAGATGTCATTTGATAGATTCAATACCAATTCCAGGTGGTCAACTTTCAGAAATTTATCCAAAGAAACCAATATATGATATCCCTGGAATTCCAAATGTTTTGGCAGGAAAGTTGGTTGAGGATTTAATAGATCAGGGTAAGCCTTTTAAACCAGGATTTACACTTGGAGAAAGAGCAGAAACTATTTCTAAGTCAAAAGATGGCAGTTTTAATGTCATTACTAATAGAGGCACTCAACACAATGCCAAAGTAATTTTCATAGCTGGTGGATTAGGTTGCTTTGAACCAAGAAAACCAAAAATTAATAATATTGAATTTTTTGAGAATAAGGGTGTTAACTATATCATTAAAGAACCAAGTGATTTTAAAGGAAAAAGAATTTTTATATCTGGAGGAGGAGATTCAGCATTAGATTGGGTTAATTTTTTTGCTGAAAAATCTAAAATTCCTGTTGGTTTAGTTCACAGAAGTAATCTTTTTAGAGCTCATAAAGATTCAGTCGATAAAATGTTCAAACTTAGGGATCAGGGTAAAATTGTTTTGCATACAAATTCCGAGGTAATTGATTTAACTGGTGATAGTAAATTAGAAAAAATAACAATTAAAGAAGGCGATGGAAATGTAAAGTCTTTCGATCTAGATTTTTGGTTTCCATTATTTGGATTATCCCCAAAGTTGGGTCCTATTGCTAATTGGAATCTTGAAATTGCAAATAATGCCATAAAAGTAGATAATACCCTAGATTATCAGACAAATATAGATGGTATTTATGCAATTGGTGATGTGAATACTTATCCAGGAAAGCTAAAGTTAATTCTTTGTGGTTTTCATGAAGCTACACTAGCTGTGCAATCTGCTTACAAGAAGATTTTTCCTGAAAAAAAAGTTGTATTAAAGTATACAACCGTTCAAGGTATTCAAGGATTTGATTAATTTTTTTTTGCTACATCAACAACACTTTTGATCTTCATAACGGAGGGCCTTCTTAAAGTTTGATTTAAAAAAGTTTTTTCAATAGATTTTGGTATGTAGCCACTCCATTTTTCCTTTTCAGTTCCTGAAAGGTGAATTGATTCAAAACCATTGTTTTTAAATATCAATGCAGATTCCTTGTTGATCCCACCTCCTGGTTGAATTAAAATGTTTGAGTTATAATTTTTCCAATCAATTAAATTTTCGATTCCTTTAATCGCTGTATTAGCTTTTCCAGATGAAAGTATTCTATTTACTCCGAATGATTCGAGTATATCGATCGCTTCTTTTGAATCAACAATATTATCAAAAGCCCTGTGAAATGTAATTCCTACATCTTGGGATACTTCTGCAATCTTACTAAGTTGGTTAATATTAATTTTAAAATCACCGTTTAGTACTCCAATTACTATACCTTTAACTCCAAATTTTATTGCATACTTTATGTCATTTATAATTGTATCAAATTCTTTATCATTATATATGAAATGTCCTTCTCTTGGACGTATTAGGCAATTAATTGGCGCATCTGAAATATTTATGGCATCTTTTATCAACCCAATTGATGGTGTTACACCACCAACACTAAGACAAGAACATAGTTCAATTGAATCAACACCAATATTGTTGGCTATAATTACGGATTCAATTGAATCTGAACAAATTTCAATCTTCATGATAAATAGTTGTTTACTAATTATTTAGACTTTATATAAATTATATTTACTTTAAAATTAATTTGATCTTTTTAAAATTGGTTTAATTATTTTATATAATTTTGAAATAAAACTAAAGTAAATTTTTAGAATATGAAACAAAGAAGTAAATGTGCTTTATCTGCTTGTCTTGATTTCATTGGTGATAAATGGTCTTTACTGATAATAAGAGACATGATTTTTTTTAAAAAAAAAACATTTAATGATTTCCTTACAAGTAAAGAAGGCATAGCATCTAACATTTTAACCAATAGATTAAAGAATTTATTATCTGAGAGGTATATTCAGTACAGGATTAATCCAAATAATAAAAAGGTTAAATGGTACTATCTCACTAACAAAGGTATTAATACCTATCCTATAATTAGTGAGATGATGAAGTGGACAGTTAAAAACTCAAATTTAGTTTACAGCGAAAAATCCATAAACTTAGTAAAAAAATTTAGCGACAAACAATCTACAGCTTTTCAGAGAAAGATAATATCATCATATTCGGATTCACGCAATGATATAATTGAGAATTCTTTACAAAATTCTTCCTTTTAAATATTAAATTTAATTTAATATTATAGATTTACCTTTTATTTTCTTTAACATAAAAAAACATGTTAAATTATACTATATTTTGGTTTAGAAGAGATCTTAGATTAGATGATAATTGTGGGCTTTACGAAGCATTAAAATCATCTAAAAATGTTCTTCCTATATTTATTTTTGATAAAAATATTATTAATGAGCTTGATAAAGATGATCCTAGAATTAATTTAATTTATGATCGTTTAACTAATTTAAACATCAAGATAAAAAATAAAAGTAAAATTCATTTATTTCATGGAAAACCACTCGAAATATTTAAAGAGTTGGTCAAAAAATATTCTGTTGAAAATGTATTTTTCAATCACGACTATGAGCCCTACGCTACCTCTCGTGACAAAAAAATTTCTAAATTTTTAAAATCTAAAAGTATTAAAGTGCTTTCTTTTAAAGATCAGGTAATATTTGAAAAAAGTGAGATAGTTAAAAATGATGGTGATCCTTACAAGGTTTATACGCCATATTCAAATAAATGGTTGGAGAAGTATAATTTGATAGAGAAGTACAATTTTCCCTCTCAGGATTTATTAAATAATTTTACATCACATTTTAATTCTAATTCACTAAAATTGGAGGAAATTGGTTTTACAAAATCGAAAATCAAAATTAATAAATACAAGGTCAATCTAGATTTGATTAAAGATTATGAGAGTACTAGAAATTTTCCTTATTTGGACAATACAACTAGAGTAGGGGTGTATTTAAGGTTTGGTTTAATAAGTATTAGAAAATTAGTTAATGAAGCGAATCAGGATTCAAACAAGACTTACTTAAAGGAATTAATTTGGAGAGAATTTTTTATGCAGATTCTATGGCATTATCCTAATACTTTAACCGAAAGTTTTAAAAGTAAATATGATAAGATAGAGTGGAGAAATAATAAAATTGAGTTTAATAAGTGGTGTACTGGAAATACTGGATATCCCATCATAGATGCGGGTATGAGAGAGCTAAATGAAACGGGATTTATGCATAATAGGGTTAGGATGATAACAGGTAGTTTTCTATGTAAACACCTTTTAATTGATTGGAGATGGGGAGAAGCTTATTTTGCGAAAAAATTATTAGATTATGAACAGTCTAGTAATATAGGGAATTGGCAGTGGCTAGCAGGCTGTGGTGTTGATGCATCACCATACTTTAGAATATTTAATCCCTACGAACAGGTAAAAAAATTTGATAAAAATCATATATACATAAAAAAGTGGGTTCCTGAATATGAAAAACCGAACGACTATTGCTTGCCGATAGTTGATCATAAATTTGCCAGGGAAAGGTGTTTAGTGGAATATAAAAAAGCATTACAATAAATATCAATATGCCTGATCTTGATAATAGCAATAAAAATGAAGCCGAAGTATCCTGGTTTGCTCCACTTTGTAACGGAGATGACAGATATTTGGGTTTCCATGACTCTTCTTTCAAAAGTAATTGGAAAAATACATCGAAGATTGTAAAAAAAGCTGATAGTTTGGGTTTCAACAACATATTGTGTCCTTCATCTTATCAGGTTGGACAGGATACACTATCATTTGCTTCGGCAATTGCACCAGCAACCAATAACATAAATTTATTGACTGCTATACGTTGCGGGGAGGTTCATCCACCCATGTTGGGAAGGGCAATAGCAACCCTTGATCATATTTTAGAGGGAAGATTAACACTTAATATTATATCTTCCGATTTACCTGGAACATCACTTTCATCTGAGTTAAGATACAAAAGATCGGATGAAGTTATTCAAATTTTAAAGCAGGGATGGACCAAAGATTATGTAAAATTTAATGGAGAGTTTTATTCTATTGAACTACCATCTGATCCAGTTAAGACATATCAGCAAAATGGAGGTCCATTACTTTATTTTGGTGGATATTCTAATCTAGGTCTAGATCTATGTGCGAAACATTGCGATGTTTATTTAATGTGGCCTGACACAATTAAAAGAATTAAAAATCATATTGAAAAATTAAAAACAAAAGCAAAGATTTATAACAGATCTATTCAGTTCGGACTACGAATCCATATAATTGTTAGAGAAACTGAAGAAGAAGCGAGGTCATATGCCAAGCAAATTATTTCTAAAATTGATCTAAAAAAGGGTGACCAAATTAGAAATAGAGCTTTGGACTCAAAGTCTACAGGTGTATCTCTACAAACTGATTTGAGAAATAAGTCTGATGATGACTATTTTGTTGAGGATTATTTATGGACAGGTATTGGGATTGCAAGATCTGGTTGTGGAGCGGCCATAGTAGGTGATCCTAATCAAGTATTCAATAAACTTATGACGTACATGAAAATTGGAATTAAATCATTTATTTTATCTGGGTATCCTCATGATGAAGAGATTGATTATTTTGCAAAATATGTATTACCAAGAATTAATAATATCTCACTACCCAAATATCTTGGTAGAATTCCAAATAAAACACCTAAGTCTCCACTTGGATTGGGAAAAAGAAATTGATGATTGATTTAGTTATTGTAATAGGTTATTTTATTTTGATTTTTATTACTGCAATAAAAAGTGGTAACTATAAAAATATTAGCAGTGATGAGTATTTCCTCAGTGGTAGACAATTGAAGTGGCCATCAATTGCAATTTCAACAATTGCAACGAACGTTCAAGGTTATCAGTTTTTGGGAATGATGGGATCTGCATATCTGTTTGGATTAGCACAAGCCAGCTTAGAAATTAATGCGGTTCAAGGAATTTTACTTGCAGCTTTTGTTTTTGTTCCCATTTTTTTAAAAAATAAAATTTCAACAGTTTCAGAATTTATTAAAATAAAATTAGGAAAAACTCTAGCTCTTTGTTATTCAATAACTAATATTATTCTTTATTCTACTATTACAATTGGAGCTGCATTGTTTTGGGGAGCATATGCAGCTGATATGGTTTTTGGAGATTTTTTAAGTTTTTTGAGTAATGATAGAACATCAAGAATTGCTATTTTAATTATTTTATTAGGATTTTTTTCTGCTGTATATACATATTTAGGGGGTCTTAGTGCTGTGGTTAGGACGGATATTATTCAATTTATTATTTTAATTTTCGGTGGACTTATCATATTATTTGTTTCACTTTATCACCTTGGAGGTTGGAATGAATTATATATTCAATCTCCTGAAAAAATGAAATTACACCTTCCCTCTAACCACGATACTCTGCCTTGGACACATATGTTTGGTTTATTTTTTTTGAATATTAATTATTGGTGTGCTAACCAAACAATAATGCAGAGATCAATTGCTGCTAAAAGTATTAAGCATGCTCAAAAAGGTCTATTAGTTGGTGGTCTTCTAAAATATTTTATGGCTGTAATTATCGTAATACCTGGTGTGGCATTATTCAATATTATTGATCAACCACTCATAGATCCTGATATGGCATTTCCATTTATAGTTAATAATTATATTCCAACAGGATTAAAAGGAATAATATTGTGTGGTTTATTCGCTTCGCTAATGAGTACAGTTGATTCTACTTTTAATTCGATTGCTACTCTATGGTCAATTGATATTTATTCGGTCTACATTAATAAAAATGCTAATGATCATAAAAAAATAAATTCAGGAAGAAAAGCAATATTTATCAGTTTAATAACTTCTTTAATAATGGGTTTAATCTTTTTGTATTTAAAATTTGATGACCAGTCCCTTGCTTTCACTCACAAACTTAATGAAATTAGATACTACATTAATTGTGGAATTGTTGTTTTAATATGTTCAGCCTTTATTTTGATTAAACCTAAGTTAGATCCAATTTATTTTGGATTTATTATTACACTGCCAATAAATATTTTTATTCAATTTTTTTTTCCTGAAATAAATTATTTTTTGAGGGCCTTTTTTTCTATAGTTATTGGATTAATTATCTCATTAATTTTTAACATGAATCGAATTAACTATAGAGAGAAAGTATTATTTTTTGGTTCAAACGGTATAAAAAATTTTGGAATAATAATGTTAATTAGTTTGATTTTAATACACATTATTTTTCATTAAATCTTATACTGAATTGTAAAATAAAATGTTCTGGGTGCAGAAGGGATTATTCCCGGACCAGGATAACCAGTGGCTCTTCTAGAAAAATATTTATTATTGAATAAATTGTTGAATCCTGATTCAATTTTTATTCTTTTTAAAGAATATGAAACTGATAAATCAAAAACATCATAACTAGGAATTACTCCAATAACTCCACTTAAATTACTCTCTATCGCATTTGATGAGTCAGTGAATTGATCTGATAAATAAGTGTATTGAAAATTAATCATAAAATTTTTATATCCATACTTGCTCCCAGTCTTTAAATTTAGACTTGGAACATACTCTACCATTTTTCCCTCAACTCCAGGTTCTTCAGAACGTGTATATTTTGAATTTATTAATGAAAAATTAAGGAAATAGTTAAAGCTGTGATTAGGATTATTTTTTAAAAATAACTTCTTTAAATTTAAATCAACCAAGGTTTCAATACCTATTATGCTTGCATCACCTACATTTCCTCTTTCTGTTTTTACACTCCCATCTTGGAATGCTCTTTGAACAAAACCAATTCTATTATTATATGATAACAAAAATGTACTCATATCGTAGGATAAATAATCACTAATTAATCCTCTAAAACCCATATCAAGTGTGAAACCATTTTCATCTGATATATTTGGGTTTATTGCGTATGCTGGATTAAATATACTTATATCAGCGAATGTGACAGATCGATAATTTTCTGAAATATTTAGATAAATTTCTAAATCAGTTGAATATTTGTAGCTTCCTCCCAGTCCTAGTAGTATGAAGTTCCTTTTTCTAATTTCATTATTTTCAATTGTTTCGTCAAAAATTACATTTCCGGCTGCATCTCGATTTGTTTTCTTATAACTACCATTGCTTTCGGTTTTGATATATTCATATCTAAAACCAGGTGTTATAGACAGCTTATCATTTAAGTAAAAAATATTTTCAGCGAATAATGCAATATTTTTATTTGGGTATCTATAATTAGATTGAAAATTGTAATAAGGAAATTCTTTTGTTTTAATATCAAAATCCGCATCACTACCTATAGAACCTGGGCCCTGAACAGCAGAAGTATTTGAATTATAATATTTAACTCCCACAACCCAGGTGGCATTTTTTTTGAAAATATCGTATTTTTTTAAAAATCTTATCTCTGTTCCATAGTTATTAAAGTCTCCTTTGATTAAATCTCTCTCATTAAATGAATCAACTTGACTTACTCTGTTTGTTCTAAATCCAAGAGCATTTCTTTTGGCATTCAAGCCAAAAAAATTTGCCGATAAAATTGTATTTTTTGAAAAATTGTGTTTAAATGATAAATTATAAAGAAACCAATCAATTTGGAACCAGTTCCTTGATCTATTACTCTGAAATGGATTTTCATTAAACATTATGTCTGTTAATCCACCACCTTGTTTTGCTAAATATTTTAAATAGGTTATTTCAGCACTTAATTGCGTTTTTTCACTTATTTCATACTCGTTTTTGAAAAATAAATTGAACGAATCAAATTCAGAATTATCCCTGAATCCATCACCTGATTTATAATTGATAAATGAGTAGATTTTATTCTTTCCTTTATTCAAACTCAAACTAGTAAAATTGGTGTAAAGACCATTTGAACCAGCAGTATTTCGGGTTATAATTTCCAATGGTTTATAGATATTAGAACTTTTCATTATGAAATTGACTAAACCCCCAAATTGTGTTCCATATTGAAGTGATGCTGCTCCTCTTAGTATCTGAATTTCTTCAATCGCTTCAGCTGGAGGACTGTAATAACTTTCTGGATAACCTAGTACATCAGCACTTATATCATAACCATTTTGTCTGGTATTAAAATTTGATGTTCTGTTTGGGTCAAGTCCTCTTCCTCCAATGTTTAGCTGTAGTCCAGCATCATCATTTTGAAAAATATTTAGACCCACTACTTGACTATATATTTGTCTTGCATTATTTGTGGCTAGGTTAGCCATTGATTCATTTAAACTTATAACTTCTGTTTTTTTTCCAGAATAAATCGATGTTCCTTCAAAATCTTTCAATCTTCTTAGTTCAAATACTCTTTTTTTTCGAGCATTTACTACAACCTCTGAAAGATTTTGTGTTCTAGAAGGAAGTTCAACAATAATTTCATCAGTAGATATGGGATTTATTGCTTTCTCAATTACAGGATGATTTATGGAAATAAAGATTAATGACAAAGGATTATCATCAACATTTATTTCAGAAAACTCACCAATATTTATCGTTGTAATATATCCAGTCTCTTTACTGTAAACTTCTACAGGATCATCAATAAATTCGTTATCTATAGTGAGAACTTTTATTTTAATTATGTTCTGTGAATAACCAAAATAAAAATTAAATAGAGTTATTAAAACTATTATTTTAAAAGCCTTTGATTTCATCATTAAACGGTATTATCCAATTCTTATGTTTGAATGATTCTTTTTCATTATATAAATCAACAGCGGGGTCTATAAATCTTTGACTAGATCTTCCATTAAGTGCAACATGACTATCAACAAAAATCTGAACATTTTTATGACCTTGACTAGTAAAATGATCACCCAGAAAATGCGCATATTCTAAAATAAAGTCTGGTTGAAAGCTCATTTGTTTTTCCTGATAGGATGTAAGGAAATCATCATTTTGAACGTAAAAATATTTTTTGCTTATACTGTCCACGACTTTAAAATTTGAATATCCTCTTTTTTCAATCAACATAACTCGCCATGAAAATCTGTATCCCTGTTCATTCCAAAAAAGTTCACCCGGATAAAAAAAATATCTAAATGGAATAATTAATTGAAGTAAGAAAAAAAATCCAATTATGATAAGATTATATTTATTTATTAATGGACTTTTGATTTGAGTTCTTTTTTTTAAATGAGTAATACTGATATCAAATATTTTAATAAAATACCTATAAATTTTACGGTATATATTTAAAATTTTATGTTGTGTGTTGTCATCAAAAAATATTAATGAACCAACTATCATTATATACGGAAACATACCAATCGGAAATAAAACTGCTGTAAATAAGTGAAAGAAAACAACTAGTAAAAACGCAACAATTCTGGTTCTTTTAATTAATAATAAAAAGGGAATCATTAAATCATAAAACATTCCAGCCCAGCTCATAAAGTAATGAACCCATTGCTTTTGCATCAAATTTTCCCCTATAATTGGAAGATCGTACTTGGATGGAAGCCATATTGAAAGGGGCATTGCATTCAAAAGCCAATCAGAATTTATTTTTGCAATTCCTGCATAAAAATATACAATACAAATTAAAAGCTTAATACTATCTATAGTCCATCTAGGAACTTTGTAGTACTTTTTGGTAAAGATAGAGTCTAGAGAATAATTTGCATTCAAAGGTAAAAAGCACATTAAAAAACTAATTGAACTAATAAAATAATAATGATTTAAATATGTAGTTTTATCCATTAGCTCTATATAAGTGAAGGAAAGAAAAAAGACAATTATTGAGTATCTATATTTGTAGCCAACAGCAACTAATATTGATGCTAGAGAACATATAATAAAAATTATATAAGTGTAATCACCTAGTACCTTTATCCAACCGAAACCATAGTAAGAAAAATGAAATTCTGGATCAATGTAGAGTGTTTTTATCCATCCATTATACCAAAACCTTATCATACTAAGTAGCATTAGAATACCAAAAGAAATTCTAAAAACAGCTAATGATACAGAGTCAACATATTTTTTATTCAAATAATTCTTGATATTCTAATTAATTAAAATTGCCAAAAAACAATTTATTTACAGTAATGAGTATATTTAATCTCCGTCTGCATCAACATAATCAACATTTATGTTTAAAGCTTGAAGCATATCAACTTTCATTAAAACAACAGCAGCTTGGATTTTATCATACACTTCAAGCATTTTTATTTTATTTTCATCAAGTTGAATAGTAAAATCATCATTAAGTTCGTCAAGACCATTCATAGATGTGTTAAATTGGTCAGAGATTAGATCACCTAAGGGTGTTTCGTTTTTCTTTGTTTCAAGAAAGTCTACATATTCTTTGAAGCTTAATCCACTCTCTGTGCTGTTAGTATCAAAAGGTAAACCGTTAAAAAAACGATTTATACCTGAAAGCGCTTGCATGGCAAGAATTTTTGAAACGTCTTTCTTGTAATAAGCTTCAACTCTATCTGGTAAAGTTCCACCCGAGAAAACTCCTGCGGGAATACCTATCTTGTTGGCTCTAAAACCTTTTTCATAATAATAAATAAAATCATTTGTCATCAAATTAATGCTTGAAGTTGCAGTATTTTCAATTGATGATACAAAAGAATCTCGATAAGATTTTTCCCAATCATCAATAACAACATTAGTAAGCTCCAACATTTGATTAGATAAAAGTTTTAAATATTTTAGATGATTATTGATTTCGAAAGATTCATCTGATTTGATATAAATATCTAATATTTCACTGTTAGTGGGTGCAATCCCGTGTAAGAGATAATCAATAGCAGGAAATCCCTGAGCACTATAATTATTAGGATTTTCAATATCGTTAACTCTATTTGAAATATTCAAATCAATTCTATCAGTACTTGCAGGGTATATATTCATTCTTGATGCAAAATAAATTTCTTCAGCTTTACCAATATTAAACATTTCAATGTATTGCCAAGATTTATAGGCAGCAAGCCAATTATCCTTGACAAGATTAAAATTTTCTTCATTTACAGTGTTAACAAAACTCTCTACTGAGGAGTTTAGTGATTCCATATCTTCTTTAAATTTCTTGTGCGATGGAATAATTATTTGATCTGCCCAAAAAACAAGCATGGAACTTCTGTCAAAAGATGTATCTGTTGTTGTTGATGAAGTACCAGAGGTGTTGGTGTTTGTTGGAGTAGTGGTTGTATTTGTTGGTGGAGTTTGTGTCTGAGTAATACTTTGGTATACGTTACTATCATCAGAGCTTTTGGAGCATGATAAATACATAATCATGAGTGCGTAGAGAAGTATTTTATTTTTCATTAAAAAAATTTTTATAAATCTTATTTAGTCCAAATAAATGATGACAAATATAATGTTAGAAGTTATTTTTACAAAACCTCATTTGCATTTTATTTGTCATCATTTCAATTAACAAAGAAAGATGAAATTAGTTTATGTTTAAACTATTTATCTTATAAGCCTGTTGCAGCTTTAACCTTAGCGGCCATAGCATCTA
>TARA_B100001057_G_scaffold190507_1_pt1 | contig 13190 bp, 12 predicted proteins | sample TARA_B100001057 | Tara Oceans TARA_B100001057 (sample SAMEA2621839) | marine metagenome | biome: marine biome (ENVO:00000447); feature: surface water layer (ENVO:00002042); material: "saline water (ENVO:00002010), including plankton (ENVO:xxxxxxxx)" | depth 5 m
AGTTTTTTATTTCTTGGAACTACAGGAGTTGGTAAGACTGAACTAGCTAAGGCACTTGCCGAAGTTCTATTTGACGATGAGAATAACCTTTCACGAATTGACATGAGTGAATACCAAGAAAGCCATTCGGTAAGCCGATTAATTGGAGCTCCTCCGGGTTACGTAGGATATGATGAGGGAGGACAATTGACAGAGGCAGTAAGAAGGAAACCTTATTCTGTTATACTTTTAGACGAAATAGAAAAAGCACACCCAGATACATTTAATGTTTTACTTCAGGTTCTAGATGAAGGCCATTTAACAGATAGTAAAGGACGTAGGGTTGATTTTAAGAATACAATAATTGTAATGACTAGTAATATCGGAAGTAATAAAATTCAAGAATCTTTTATGAATAATAAAGATTTTGAAATTGCAGAAAGTGAAGCAAAAATATCTGTCCTGGAGCAGTTAAAATTAACTGTAAAGCCAGAATTTTTAAACAGAATTGATGACATTGTGATCTTTTCTCCTTTGACAGCGAAGGAAATTCAGCTAATTATTAAGTTACAATTAAGTAAACTTGCTATCAAGTTAAAGCAGGAGGGTCTGGAAATCAATGTAACAGAAGAAGCAATAGATGCACTTTCAAAACTTGGTTTTGACCCAGAATATGGCGGAAGACCTGTTAGGCGCGTTATTCAGAAAAATATACTAAACTTACTAAGCAAATCATTACTTGCAGGGGATATTGATAAGGGCAGTAATGTAATCATAGATTATTTTGATAATCAAATTGTAATTAGAAACCAAAAAAAAACAACTAAATAAGTTCTTAACTTTAAATTGTGAAAAAGACAGTCAGCATAAAAAACAAACGTGCTAGGTTTGAATTCGAAATTCTTGATCAATACATCGCGGGAATAGTCCTAACAGGAACTGAAATAAAATCTATTCGAAACAACAAGGCTTCTATTGCTGAAAGTTTTTGTGAGTTTAACGAAAATGAGGAGTTATTTGCTGTCAATATGTTCATAGAAGAATACGCTTTTAGTTCGCGATTTAACCATAAAGCACGTGGGAGCAGAAAATTATTGCTTAATAAAAAAGAGTTAAAAAAACTCAATAAAGAAATAAAAAAATCTGGATTGACCATTATACCTCTCAAACTTTACATAAACGACAAAGGATTTGCCAAAATGCTTATAGCTTTGGCCAAGGGAAAAAAACTCTTCGATAAAAGAGAGACTATTAAAGATCGTGAAAACAAAAGGAATTTAGACCGGGTTAAGAAGGCGTTCAAAAAAAACTAGTTTCTATTTTTTAGCATCGGAACAAATCTAAATTCTCCAAAGCTCTCTCGATCAAAATCCTTTTCACCTTTACGAACATATCTAGTCATAATTTGTTCTTTTTCACCTAATGGAATTACCAATCGCCCACCAATTGTCAGCTGAGATAAAAGTGCTTTGGGAACACTAGGTGCTCCAGCTGTAACTAATATAGCTTGAAAGGGCCCCGATTCTTTAAGCCCTTTATGTCCGTCTCCAAAAATAACTTTTTTGGGATGTAGATTTAGTTTTTTAAATAATATTGAGCTTTTTTTAAAAAGCTCATTTTGTCGCTCAATAGTGTAAATTTTTAAATTTCCAAATGCCAATAGCACTGCTGTTTGATAACCCGAACCTGTTCCAATCTCCAATACTTTATCCCCTTTTTCCAACTCTAGTAATTGGGTTTGAAATCCGACTGTATAAGGCTGAGATATTGTTTGATCAGCTCCTATTGGATATGCTTTGTCAACATAAGCAAAATCTTCCAAACCTGAATCCATAAAAAGGTGCCTAGGGACTTTTTCCATTGCTGCTAGAACACGATTATCATTTATACCTTTATCCTTTAATTGAATTAATAACTGCCTTCTTTGACCTTTATGCTTTGTCGAATCTGTCATCGTTACAAAAGTAATAAGTTCCAAAAAAATATCAGAAAAAGATATTACTTTTGAAAAATATAGAATCGAAATGATAAAAGCCGGCGTAATAGGTGCAGGACATTTAGGAAAAATACATTTGCGTTTATTAGAGGCCTCTCAACGTTACAAATTGATTGGGTTTTACGATTCAAATAATAAAAATGCCAAGATCCTAAGCAGAGAAAAAGGTTACAGACTTTTTGATTCTTTGGAAGAGCTAATTGAATCATGTGAAATGATTGATATTGTTACTCCAACTTTATTTCATTATGAAGTTTCACTAAAAGCTATAGCAAAAAAGAAACATATCTTTATTGAAAAACCAATTGCAAATAGTGTTTTTGAGGCTAAAGAAATAACAAAAGCTGCTAAGGAAAAAGGTGTTTTAGGTCAAGTAGGACACGTAGAACGATTTAATCCAGCTTTTAAAGCGGCTCTCTACGCCATTACAAACCCAATGTTTATTGAATCGCATCGTTTGGCTGAGTTTAATCCTAGAGGAACTGATGTCCCAGTAGTTTTAGATTTAATGATCCATGACATTGACATCCTTTTAAGTGTTGTTAAGTCAAAAGTTAAAGCCATTTCAGCTTCTGGAGTATCAGTTATTAGTACTACACCAGATATAGCGAATGCAAGAATTGAGTTTGAAAACGGTTGTGTTGCTAACCTTACCGCCAGTAGAATTTCACTTAAAAAAATGCGAAAGACCCGTTTTTTTCAGAAAGATGCATATATATCAGTGGATTTTTTAGAAAAAAAAGCAGAAATTGTCAAAATGAAGGAGGCTCCTGAAAAACCAGCTGACTTTGCAATGATCCTTCAAAATGCTGAAGGTCAAAAAAAAGAAATTTACTTCGAGAATCCTGTTATTAATAATTCAAATGCAATTCTTGATGAGCTCGAAGCTTTTTCTGATGCGATTGAGGGCAAAAATGCACCATTAGTAAGCCTCGAAAATGGAACTGAAGCATTGAATATAGCTTTTGAAATTATTAAAGCATATAGCTAGGTGTTGTTCATTATAAATTAAAAGTTAATCTGACTACTTTTAAATACCTTTGAGATATGAATATTAAGGACAACACACTATACCTATTAAATGAATTACCAATTGAAGTTGAATTGGTAGCAGTTTCTAAAACTAAATCTAATACAGAAATACTGGAGTCCTATGAAGCCGGTCAAAGAATTTTTGGTGAAAATAAAGTTCAAGAAATGACACGCAAATACGATGTCTTGCCTAAAGATATTCAATGGCATATGATCGGTCATGTGCAATCTAATAAGGTCAAGTATATGGCTCCTTTTGTTGCTTTAATACATGGAGTAGACAGCCTAAAACTACTAAAAGAAATAAACAAACAAGCATTAAAAAATAACCGAGTAATCAATTGTTTGTTGCAGGTTCATATAGCAAAAGAAAGCACCAAATTTGGACTATCTAATATGGAGTGTATCGAAGCTTTAACTGCTGCTGAATCCCTAAAAAATATTACAATCAAAGGGTTAATGGGTATGGCGACTTTCACAGATGATCAAAGTCAAGTCGAGCAAGAGTTTGATGGACTCAAGCAATTATATGACCAATTGGCCAAGAAATATAGCGAATTTGAAATACTGTCAATGGGTATGAGTGGAGATTACCAAATTGCTATTTCCAAAGGCAGCAATATGATCCGCGTAGGAAGTAAAATATTCGGTGAGAGAAATTATTGATTTATGTATGCAATTTTAGATATTGAGACCACTGGAGGCAAGTTCAATGAAGAGGGGATCACTGAAATAGCAATCTATCGACATAATGGACTTGAAATAACTGATCAGTTCATAAGTCTAGTAAATCCAGAGCGAGAAATCCAACCATTTGTTCAAAAACTTACAGGTATTAACAGTAAAATGCTTCGCAGTGCCCCTCGTTTTTTTGAGGTTGCTAAAAGAATAATTGAAATAACAGAGGATTGCTTAGTTGTTGCTCATAATGCAGACTTTGATTATCGTATTTTAAGAACTGAATTCAAACGGCTTGGTTATAATTTTGAAAAAAATTCAATATGCACCGTAAGCTTATCCCAGGAGCTACTTTCCAATATGGAGTCATATAAACTTGGAAAACTTGTTCGTTCTTTGGGGATTCCAATCAGCGATCGACATCGAGCCCAAGGAGATGCCTTGGCAACGGTTAAACTCTTCGAGCTTTTATTAGAAAAAGACAGCAGTAAAGAAGTCTTAAAATCCAAAGTCAAAGCACTTCACGGAGAGCGCGTCCCATCTAAATATTTAAATATCATTGAGGAATTGCCCAATATTTCTGGAGTGTATTATTTACATAATGCTGCTGGAGATATACTGTATATTGGAAAAAGTAATAACATCCAAAAAAGAGTGAGAAATCACTTAACGGGAAGAACAAGTAAGGCTTTGAAAATTCAAAAGAACATTCACAAAGTTAATTTTGAAACTACTGGAAGTGAGCTTATAGCGCTCTTAAAAGAACAACACGAAATTAAGAAAAATCAGCCTCGAATCAATAAAGATGGCCGGTATCGACTTTACCCCATGGGTATAAGAATAGATGAAGAAACTATTTATCATCAGCTCGTCTTAGAACAAGTGAGGAACGAAAGGAAATACATTGATGTATTTAAAAAAGGGAGGATTGCCAAACATATTCTTCATCAATGGATAACTAAAAATAAACTTTGTTATAATCATTGCTCGATTGAAGAATCGGATGGCCCTTGTTTTGCATATAAAAATGACAAGTGCAAAGGAGCTTGTATAGAAGAAGAAAATCCTCATGAATACAATCAAAGGGTTGCCCAACTTGCTAATAAAAGTGATTACCCACACAATCATTTCCTATTGATAGGAAAAGGAAGGAAAAATGGAGAATCAAGCTTTATTTATATCCAAGATCAAGTTTACAGGGGTTACGGTTTTTTTGACTTGAACTACCAAATAAAAACCTCTGAAAAGATTTTATCACGTATTATTTCTATGGATGATAATTCAGATTGTCGGGCATTGATACTTTCTTTTATAAAAAGAGAAAAGTATTTAAAATTAATACCTTTAGTCAATACATCTGTATGTTAATCAAAAATTAATTTATTTGAGTTTAAAAAATTTTAAACACCGTTTACATGAAATAATTTATGAGGCAGATACGCCTTCTGGAAAGATTTTTGATATTTTGCTTCTTATTTTTATTCTGTCTAGTTTGGTATTAGTGGCTCTTGAGAGTATCAATTGGATTTATGAAAAACACCACGACTTATTAAACATTGCAGAGTGGGTAATTACCATCATTTTCTCTATAGAATATATACTAAGGATTATTGCGGTTAGCAAGCCACTAAAATACATTCTAAGTCCCTACGGGATAATTGATTTTGTATCTACCGCCCCTAAATATATTTCGCTTTTTGTTGGGGGAACCCAGTCATTGTTAGCCTTGAGAGCTTTGAGATTACTAAGGGTGTTTCGAATACTAAAACTAACCCGATATGTAGGAGAGTCTAACTCTCTACTGAATGCATTAGCTCGAAGTCGTACCAAAATACTAGTTTTTATGTTTAGTGTAGTGGTACTGTGTATTATTTTTGGAACAATAATGTATATGGTTGAAGATGATTCCAGTGGTTTTACGAGTATTCCTCGAAGTATTTATTGGTGCATAGTAACAATGACTACTGTCGGCTATGGGGATATAGCACCCATAACACCCCTAGGACAATTTATCGCTTCAATAATAATGGTTTTAGGCTATGGAATCATTGCCGTACCAACTGGAATAGTTTCTGCCGAATTCACTTCTCAAGCCTTCAAGGTAGATAAAAATACCCAAGCCTGCCCTCATTGTATGAATACTCAACATAAAGACAATGCAAAATATTGTCATCAATGTGGTGAAATCCTTAATGATGTCGATTAAAGAATTGATTTATGTGGCCGGACCTACTGCAATTGGAAAAACTTCAATAAGTATATTACTAGCAAAATATTTTAAAACTGAAATTTTATCTTGCGATGCAAGGCAATTATACAAGGAAATGTCCATCGGCACTGCCGTGCCTTCTAAATTAGAACAACAAGAAATAAAACATCATTTTATTCAAAATAAAAGTATACATAAGCCATATAATGCTGGTAAATTTGAAAAAGAGGGATTAAGATTACTTAAAAATTTATTTCAAAAACATAACAAAATAATCATGGTTGGTGGCTCAGGTCTTTATGCAAAAGCTTTAATTGATGGATTAGATAAATTTCCAAAAACAGAACCTAAAGCAGTTAAAAAAGTAAAAGAACTCTATAAAAATTTAGGTTTAAAAGGATTAAAATTAGCATTGGCAAAAATAGACCCTGAATATTACCAAACTGTTGATAAAAAAAATCCTAGGAGACTTATAAGAGCCCTTGAGGTATGTGAAAGCATCCAAAAGCCGTTTTCATCTTTTTTAAATCAAACTCGCTCAGCTAGACCATTTAAAAGTAAAACTTTATTCTTGCAAATGCCTAGAGAACATCTATATAAGCGAATTAATCAAAGGGTGGAACAGATGCTAGACACCGGATTAGAGAACGAAGCTAGAGACTTATTACCCCACAAGGAACTGCCAGCATTACAAACTGTTGGCTACAAAGAACTATTTGAATATTTTGAAGGAAAAACAAAATTTCACGAAGCGATTGAAGAGATAAAAAAAAATACTCGCAACTATGCTAAACGCCAATTGACATGGTATAAAAAGGAAAATACTATTTGTATAGAGATGGATGAAACAAGTCAAACATTTGATCAAATAATCAAAAAATTAAACTAAAAACAAAAACATTAAAAAATAGTAATCTGGTATCTGGTGTGTTAAATTTCCGAAAAACAAAAACTAGATTCCAGATAAATAGTCTATCACGTTCAGTTCTATTCGTTCTTCTATACTAGAAGTATCTGCTTTAATGAAATTTTCTCCTGTAATTTTTTCATAAAGCTCAATATAGCGGGATGATACTGATTTAATAAATGGTTCTGTCATAACCGGTATTTTCTGGCCTCTTAGGCCTTGAAAATTTTTAGAAATCAACCACTGCCTTACAAACTCTTTGGATAATTGTTTTTGAGGCTCTCCTCTTAATTGTCTTTCCTTATAACCATCACTATAAAAATAACGTGAAGAATCTGGTGTATGAATTTCATCAATTAAAACAATATTTCCTTCAATAGTCTTTCCAAACTCGTATTTAGTATCTACTAATATTAAACCTCTAGATTTTGAAATCTCGGTACCTCTTTGAAAAAGAGCGTGAGTATATTTTTCTAACTGCAAATAATCGACTTCACTAACAATACCTTTTTCAATAATTTGTTCTTTTGAAATGTCCTCGTCGTGACCTTGATCTGACTTTGTTGCCGGAGTGATTATTGGTTCAGGGAAAGCATCATTTTCGATCATACCATGAGGCATTTCTACTCCACAAAGTATTCTTTTTCCTGCCTTGTATTCTCTTGCGGAATGTCCAGACAAATAGCCTCGAATTACCATCTCAATCTTGAATGGATTACAGTTTCTGCCGATTGAAACATTTGGATCGGGTATAGCTTCTAACCAATTAGGGACTATATCGGCAGTGGCACTCATCATTTGATTAGCAATCTGGTTAAGAATTTGTCCTTTGTATGGAATTCCTGAAGGCATAACAACATCAAAGGCAGACAAGCGATCAGTAGCAATCATAACTAGGATACCATTTTCTAATTCATACACCTCTCGAACTTTTCCTGAATATTTGGATAATTGTCTTGGAAATTGGAAATTAGGTTTAGTGATCGTAGCCATTGATTACCTAATTATTGTGTTCAATTCCTCCATAGGCATCTATAACTTTTTTGACTAAACTATGTCGAATTACATCTTTCTGATCTAGTTTAACTATGCCAATTCCATTTATTTCTTTAAGAATTAATAGTGCCTCCTTTAATCCAGAAATCACTCTACGAGGTAAGTCAATCTGTCCAGGATCACCGGTTACCATAAACTTTGCATTCCTACCCATACGAGTCAAAAACATCTTCATTTGGGAATGGGTAGTATTTTGAGCTTCATCTAAAATTACAAAAGCATTGTCCAAAGTCCTTCCTCTCATAAAAGCTAGGGGTGCGATTTGTATTGTGCCATTTTCTATATGACTGTTTAGCTTTTCTTGTTGTATCATATCTCTTAAAGCGTCATAAAGTGGTTGCATATATGGATCTAACTTTTCTTTGAGATCACCAGGAAGGAAACCTAAATTCTCTCCAGCTTCCACTGCAGGTCGGGTCAGAATAATTCTTTTGACCTGTTTATCTTTGAGTGCTTTAACAGCTAGAGCAACACCAGTATAGGTCTTTCCTGTACCTGCGGGGCCAATAGCAAAAATTATATCATTCTTTTTAGCTAATGCTACTAGCTTTTGTTGGTTAAAAGATTGTGCTTTAATTATTTTCCCACCTACGCCATGAAGAATGAAGTTGTCTTCACTGCATAAAGGATCAAGATCTTCAGGTTTATTAGACATAATTACACGTTCAATAATTTCCTCATTTAATTTATTGAACTTACCAAAATGAGTAATCATCATATCAACACGTTTTTGAAACTCCTTCAATATAGGTTGTTCTCCAAATGCAATTATATTACTTCCCCTCGCGACAATTTTGAGTTTCGGAAAATAATCTCTTAGCTTATCAATATGAATGTTTTGTTGCCCGAAAAAATCCTGAGGATCGACCTCATTTAGTTCAATTTTTAATTCGTTCAAAGGATAGTCAATTAAAATAATTTAATTTTGTTAATGAGTAGTCTAAAATTCAAATTTAAAAAATAATTAGCATTAAACTCCTATGCCCATTGTAACTTTAATTACTGATTTTGGAAATAAAGATTATTCAGTGGCTGCCGTTAAGGGAGCTATAGTAAGCACCGTTCAAAACCCCCAAGTAGTTGACATTAGCCATCAGATAGAACCCTATAACGTTACTCAGGCCGCCTATGTTCTTAAAAACGCTTATAAAACCTTCCCTAAAGGTTCAATTCATATCGTTGGCGTTGAGTCCGAAAAAACTCCAGAAAACGATCATTTGGCTATGTTTTTTGATGGGCATTATTTTATTGGAGCTGATAATGGTATTTTCTCAATAATTAAAGGGGTATTTAAGGCAGAGAAAATAGTGACTATAAATATTCATGATCAAAGCGCAGTTGTTTTTCCTGTCCTAGATACATTTATAAAAGTAGCTGCACACCTATCAAGAAGTGGAGCTTTGGAGGTAATTGGAAAGACCGCCGATCAAATAAGAGAATTGGTGGAATTACGACCAGTGGTCAACCCAAAAGGGGATCAAGTTGTAGGAAGTGTAATTTATGTTGACAATTATGGAAATGTAATTACAAATATCACTAGAAAGCTCTTCAATGAAATTGGGAAATCTAGAGGATTTACCATTTTTGCCCGAAATATTAAGTTTAGGGAAGTGTTCGAGGCATACTCTGATGCGATAGATTTCAATATTCCAAAGGAAAAAAGAGATGAGGATGGTAAAAAAATAGCTTTGTTTAATGATGCCGATCATCTTGAGTTGGCAATTTACAAGAGTAATCCTCAATCCGTAGGAAGTGCTTACTCCTTATTTGGATTAGAATATCGAGATTCAATTACGGTAAAATTTGAATAGTATGTGGGCCATTGCCAAAAGAGAATTATTTATTTTTTTTAGTAGCGGAATCGGTTATCTCATTATTGGAGCTTATATTTCAGTGACCACATTATTTCTTTGGTTTTTTGATTCAGATTTTAACTTGCTTAACGCCGGTTTTGCAGACTTAAATAGTTTTTTTATTTTAAATCCATGGCTACTAATGTTTTTGATTCCTGCATTGTGCATGAGAAGTTTTTCTGAAGAAAGACGAACTGGAACACTAGAATTATTACTAACCAAACCTTTGACACTTTGGCAAATTATTTTGGGAAAATATATCGGTGCAATGCTTTTGGTAATGATTGTTTTTTTTACAACTTTTATTTATTTTCTACCAGTATACGATTTGAAACTGAACAGTATTCCTTTAGACTGGGGAAGTACTTTTATATCATATCTTGGACTTATACTAGTAAGCAGTGTTTTTGTAGCTATGGGATTACTAACCTCCTTGATGACTAAAAACCAAGTGACTGCCTTCATGCTCGCGCTTATACTATGTTTTGTTCAGTTTTTTTTATGGAAAGGTATTGCAGATTTAATGCTTGATGCTAAAACTTATAATTTATTTAATCAGCTTGGGATTTTTGAACATTATCTAAGACTTCGTCAAGGACTGATTTCAATTAAAGACCTAATTTATTTTATCGCTTTAAACTATATTTTACTCTATCTAAGTTCTCACGTTTTACTAAAAATAAAAAATCAAGGGCGATGAGAAACAGATTAAACTTCTTAATAAACTTATTTTTTCCTCTTCTCGTGGCAACTTTAGCTCAGTGGATTGATTTTCAACTTGATTTTACTCAAGACCAACGATACACACTGAACTCATCTACAATAGAAACATTAGAAACACTAGATAGGCCAATAAAAATTGATGTTTTCTTAAGCGGAAAACTCCCTGCAGATTATCTGCGCTTGTTAGGAGAAATTAAAGGACTTATTCACAGTATGGAAGCTCATAGCAACAAGATTTTAATTGAGTATATTGACCCTTATGAGGGTGCCTCTAACTCAGCTGAACTTATCAATGAAATGAATCAATATGGAATTAGCCCGGAATATATTCTTTCTCAAAAAAACCAAGCATTAGAACAAATGGTCATTTTTCCTTGGGCTATTGTTAGTGATGGAAATAAAACTTTTAGAATTCCACTAATAACAAATAAACTCGGCGATAATAGGCAAGAAAAATTAAATCGTTCGATTGCTCAAATTGAGTTTAAATTCTTTGATGCTTTCTTTAAATTAAATCGTAAACAAAAGAAAACAATAGCTGTCCTTACTTCTCACGGTACTTCGGAAAATAAAAAAATTACCGATTTAATGAAAGATCTCCAGCCATATTATAAATTGGCCTCATTTGACATGAAAGCTCTTGAAAAAGATCCAATTAAAACACTGGAAAACCTTAAGAGGTTTGAATTATTGGTTATTTCAAATCCAAAAAATGCTTTTTCAAAAGAAGAAAAATACATCATGGATCAACATTTTATTAATGGAGGTAAACAATTATGGATGATTAATCCCGTTAAAATAAACCAAGATAGCCTATTCAATCCTAAAGGCAATGCAGTTGCTTCTCGAATCGAACTTAATATGTCAAATATATTTTTTAAATACGGTTTTAGGTTAGAAAAAAATCTAGTGAAGGATCTTTACTGTGCACCTATAGTTTTGGCAACTGGAACTCAGAATCAGACCCAATACCTACCTATACCATGGCCCTATTACCCATTAGTTCAACCCAGTAATCATCTTATTGGAAATGGTATTTCAAATTTATGGCTTAAGTTTGTCTCGACAATTGACACTTTAAAAAGTACTGCCAAAAAAACAGTTTTGGTAGCGACTTCTGATTTTTCTCAAAAAGTTAAACTACCAATAAATATTCAGTTAAATGAGGCATCAGAAAAACTAATTCCCTCCTCTTTTAACCAACCAAGTCAAACCGTTGGAATTTTGATTTCTGGCAATTTATTTTCAGCATTTAAAAATCGGATTAAACCTTTTAAATTAGATAATCATGCTGAGAAAGGAGAAAGTGAAATGATTATTTTTTCCGATGGCACATTGGCTGAAAATCAACTAGAAAAAGGAAATCCACTAGTTTTGGGTTATGATAAATGGACAAACAATTTTTACGGTAATAAAGCATTTTTAAAAAATAGTATTCATTATTTAATGAACGATTATGACCTTTTAAAAATTAGAAACAAATCCATTACTCTCCCTGTTTTTGATCTAGAATCAGTATCTCAAAAAAGTAATCGGTGGCGTATTACTCTTTTGATACTTCCACTAATTTTACTCGGTGGAATTGGGACTATTTTTTCTAGATTTAGAAAATCAAGATATGGTCAATAACTTTTAATAACTTCATTTTATTATTATTGACATTAAGTATATTTTTATTGTGATTAAAAAATTATACGACACATGAAATTTATCATTTCAAGTGAGGCACTACTTAAAGAATTACAAGTATTAGGTGGGGTAATCAATTCATCTAATACCCTTCCAATTTTAGATAATTTTCTTTTTCATTTGAATAGCAATCAGCTTGTTTTAACTGCATCTGATCTTGAGACAACAATGTCATGTACTTTAGATGTGGAATCAGAGGACAGTGGTATGATCGCTCTCCCTGCAAAACTTTTATTAGATACACTAAAAACATTTCCTGAACAACCTTTGACTTTTGTCAAAACAGAAAATAATACTCTGGAAATATGTGCCAACAATGGAAAATATGCTGTTGCATATTTAAATGGAGAAGATTTTCCCAAAGCGGCTCAAGTAAAAGACCCTACTCAGACTAAAATTAATGGTAAAGTTATGGCCGCAGCTATAAATGCTACATTATTTGCTTCAGGAAATGATGACCTGAGACCTGTTATGAGTGGAGTTTTCTTTCAATTTTCATCGACTGAGCTAACATTTGTTGCCACGGACGCCCATAAATTAGTAAAATATACGCGAAAAGATCTGTCAGCTGAAAGTAATGCTGAGTTTATTATGCCTAAAAAGCCTTTGCAATTGTTAAAAAACATTTTACAAGGTGTTAATGACAATTTATTGATCGAGTATAATGAAACCAATGCTGAGTTTACGTCTGGTAACCTCCGTTTAACTTGTCGTTTAGTCGAAGGTAAGTATCCAAATTACGAGGCGGTAATTCCAAAAGAAAATCCTAATGTAATGCGAATCGGTCGTGTTGATTTCCTTAACTCTGTACGAAGGGTTAGTATTTTTTCAAACAAAACTACCCATCAAGTAAGGTTAAAAATTGCTGGTGCCGAACTTCAAATATCCGCTGAGGATTTTGATTACAGTAACAAAGCAGAAGAGCGTTTAGATTGTGAATATCAAGGAGATGATCTTCAGATTGGATTCAACTCAAGGTTTCTGATTGAGATGTTAAATAATTTAAGTTGTAGTGAAATCAAGCTATCCATGTCTCTTCCAAATCGTGCTGGGATTATTACCCCTCTT
>TARA_B100001057_G_scaffold6794_1_pt1 | contig 13185 bp, 10 predicted proteins | sample TARA_B100001057 | Tara Oceans TARA_B100001057 (sample SAMEA2621839) | marine metagenome | biome: marine biome (ENVO:00000447); feature: surface water layer (ENVO:00002042); material: "saline water (ENVO:00002010), including plankton (ENVO:xxxxxxxx)" | depth 5 m
GCCTAATTCACCCCAAGCCGGGAGTGATATGCTAAATAACATGGTGGCTTCTTTTTCCGCCAGTAACCAAATTGGTGAAGCCATGAAGAAAGAAAATAAAAAAAGAATTGACAATAAAAAGGTTGATAAACCCTAATTAAGTCTTTTGCCAAGTATCACGAAGGCCAACTGTTTTGTTAAAAACGAGTTGGCCTTCATCGTTTTTACTATCTAGGATAAAATATCCTATGCGCTGAAATTGAAACTTTGATCCTAAAGGAGAGTTGAGTACATAGGGCTCAATATATCCATTAGTGATCTCCAAAGATTGTTTATTAACATGCTCGCCAAGGTCTTCATCTTTGTTTTTATCGGGCTCAGGGACTGAAAATAAACGGTCATATAAGTTAATTTGAATCGGTAGCGAATCTGAACGGGTAACCCAGTGTAAAGTCCCCTTAACTTTTCTTTGACTCTCTTCAGACCCTGATCCACTTTTGCTCAAAGGGTCATAAGTACATATGATTTCTTCTATGTCTCCATCAGAATTTCTTATAACCTCTTCGGCTTTTATTATGTAAGCGTTTTTTAAGCGAACTTCTTTTCCTATGGATAATCTAAAAAACTTACGGTTGGCTTCTTCACGAAAGTCATCTTGTTCAATATAGAGATCTCCTGAAAAGGGAATTTCTCGCTGCCCAGCCTGTTCGTCCTCAGGGTTATTAATAGCTGTTACCATTTCGGTTTGCCCAGCCGGATAGTTTTTAATAGTCAACTTAACCGGCTTGGTGACCGCCATAACACGCGGGGCAATTTTATTAAGGTGGTCTCTAATGGAGAACTCTAACAAAGATGCGTCAATGATATTGTCTCTTTTAGCCACACCAGCAGCTTTAACAAAGTTTTGAAGAGATTCCGGGGTATAGCCTCTTTTTCTTAGTCCGCTAATAGTTGGTAATCTTGGATCATCCCAACCATTAACATGTCCTTGGTCTACAAGTTTTTTAAGTTTTCTTTTGCTAGTAACAGTATAAGAAAGGTTTAATCTTGCAAACTCACGCTGTTTGGGGCGAATATTTTTAAGCGGTGACAATGCATCAAGAAACCAGTCATAAAGGTCGCGGTGAGGTTTAAATTCTAATGAACAAAGTGAATGAGATATGCTTTCTATGTAGTCTGATTCGCCGTGTGTCCAATCATACATTGGGTAAATACACCACTCGTTACCAGTCCTGTGATGAGGCTTATTAAGAATCCTATAAATTACTGGATCCCTCAACAACATATTGGCAGAAGCCATATCAATTTTTGCCCTAAGTACATGACATCCCTCGTCGAAAATTCCTCCCTTCATTTGTTGAAAAAGCAGTTTGTTTTCCTCAATTGTTCTACCTCGGTAAGGACTATTTTTTCCTGATTGGGTAGGGGTTCCTTTTTGTGACGCTATTTCCTCGGAATTTTGGGAATCAACATAAGCTAAGCCCCTTTCTATCAACAATACGGCCCAGTCATATAATTGTTGAAAATAGTCGGATGCGTAACATTCTTTATCCCAACTAAACCCCAACCAACTAATGTCATTTTTGATTGCCTCAACAAATTGAGATTCTTCTTTTGTGGGGTTAGTATCATCGAATCTGAGATTAACTGGAGCATTGTAACGGTATCCCAGATTAAAGTTTAAGCAAATGGCCTTTATATGGCCAATATGTAAATATCCGTTAGGCTCCGGTGGAAAACGAAAACGCAAGTGTTTTGCAGATAAACCAGACTTTAAGTCTTCTTCTATAATATGCTCAATAAAGTTTAGTGGTCGCTCGGCCATAAAAGATTTTATCAAATATATTAAAAGCAGAATTGTAAGAATATAATTATAGGGTATTATATATTTGCCAAAAACATTAAATGGATGAAATTGTTTTAGAGGATATAAAGATTTATGCCTTTCATGGGTGCATGAAAGAAGAGACTAGCATTGGGAGCGATTACATAATAAACCTAAATGTAAAAGCAGATCTAAGAGATGCTGCCGTTTCTGACCAAATCAAGGATACGGTAAATTATGTTGATTTGCTCAAGATCGTGAATGAAGAAATGGCAATCAACTCGAAGCTTCTTGAACATGTAGCAGAGCGAATAGTATCTAGGATCCTTCGTACAATGAGAATGGTAAACAATGTTCAGGTAAAGGTTGCAAAGCAAAATCCTCCAATTAATGGGAATATCTCAGCAGTAACTATCATAAGAAAAGGAAGTCGATAGTTTAAAAAATATAGATTAAAATTTTATTACTTTTGAGGCATGGCATCGTGGCCGAGTGGCTAGGCAGAGCTCTGCAAAAGCTTGTACAGCGGTTCGAATCCGCTCGATGCCTCTTGATATTTCCTGGCTTAGTAAATCATTTCATTTCAAAAATTTGCCCCCCAATTGTTTTTTTAGTTACTATTTTATTTGGGTTTCCGTAGATTCGTATAATTCCTCCTGCAGTAACATTAGCCTCTATCAGTTTAGATGCGTTTACATATGATAAGCCTCCAGCTGTGACACTAGCTTTTGTTTGTTCAGATATAAGTGTTTCTGCCTCACAAGCCCCTCCGCTATTCACAACGGTTTGGTGATTGGTAACTTTGCCTGATAAGAAGAGTTGACCCCCAGTACTCACTAATGAAGAAATTTTCTCTCCTTGAAAAACTAGGCTCATAGTAGATCCTTCTTGTACTTTGAGCGAAATACTGGTCTGGTTATAGGTCTTTTCGGAACTTAAATTGCTCCCTTGATAGAGAGATATTTCGTCTAAAATGGCCGTATGATATAATTCAACATAAGTAAAGGTTGGATTAATAATATGTTCTAATGAATGACGAATTTTAAGTGTCTTTCTCTTTATTTTTGTTACCACACTTACGTTATCTTCTCCATTTATAACAAGTTTATTTTCATCAGAGGGTATAAGCTTAACTTCAATACCAGAATATACTTTAATATTGATAAAATCATCAACTAAAACCTCTCTTTCGTTAGTGGCCTCATTTATTTGGTTTTCTTCTTGAGCATTAATAAAAAAAGGTAAGATGATAAAAAAACAAAAAATATACTTAACACGAATCATAGTTTATATTTATTTAATCCTAAATTAATTAATTATTCTAATGTTTCTGACAAAATAAAATCTAATTGTCTTTTTAATAAATCTGTCTTTTTTACAATTATATTAACAAGGCTTCCTAATTGATAACACTTTTTAGTTTTCTCTCCAATTAAGCTGTGTGTCTGCTCATTATAAATAAAATAATCTCCTTTTATTTCGCTTATTTTAATAAACCCCTCACACTTGTTTTCTAAAATTTCTACATAAATTCCTCTGTCTGTTACTCCAGATATAACCCCTTCAAAACATTGGTCAATTTTATCTTCCATGAATTTGACTTGCATGTATTTTATTGAATCCCTTTCTGCTTTAGTTGCTAATTGTTCTCTACTAGATGAGTGTATGCAGGCCTCTTCAAGAGCTTCTTTATTAATATTATTATAACCATTAATATAAGATTCTAGCAAACGGTGTACTATAACATCTGGATATCTTCTAATTGGTGAAGTGAAGTGTGTGTAATACTCAAAGGCTAACCCATAATGTCCTATATTATCTGTAGTATAAACCGCTTTACTCATAGCACGAATCGTTAGCGTGTCTATTAATTGTTGTTCGCTTTTACCATGAGATTCTTGCAATAGTGTGTTAAGGGACTTATTTATTTCATTGGATTTTAGGTCTAGTTGATATCCTAAATTTTTGGCAACGTTTTGGAGATTAGTTAGTTTATCTTGGTCTGGCAAATCATGAACTCTATACACAAAAGGTTTTTTTTGTTTTAATTTTCCAATAAACTCCGCTACCCTTCTATTAGCAAGTAACATTAGTTCCTCTACGAGTTTATTAGCATCCTTTGATGTCTTGAAATAAATACTACTTGGATTATCATGTTTATCTAAATCAAATTTAACCTCAACTCTATCGAATGATAAAGCTCCTTTTTTCATTCTTTTTTCTCTTAGGAACTTTGCATAGGAATTAAGCTTTAAAAGGGCAAAATATATTTCTTCAGATACACTGTAAGATTGTCCGTTTAAAGATACATCAGCAGTAACGCTTTTATCTTCTGAATCTAAAATAAATTGAACCTCTTCATAAGAAAAGCGATGGTCGGAATAAATAAGTGTTTTACCAAACCATTCTTCCTCTATCACCATTTTGTCATTTAAAACAAATACCGCTGAAAATGTAAATTTTTCCTCTCTTGGTCTTAAAGAACACACACCATTAGATAGGAGTTCAGGCAACATTGGCACCACCCTATCTACAAGATAGACTGATGTTGCTCTTTTATGAGCTTCTTCATCTAAGATAGAGTTTGGTTTAACATAATGAGAAACATCGGCTATATGAATCCCTATTTCTGTCTTATTTCCTGCTAGAGGAGCATAAGATATTGCATCATCAAAGTCTTTGGCAGTGACAGGGTCAATTGTAAATGTTGTTTTTTTTCTAAAGTCTCTTCTGGCTGAAATCTGATTTTTTTCAATTTTTGTACGAATTCTTTGTGTATAATTTATAACATCAAGAGGAAAAGCCTCAGGAAAATTATAATCATGCATTATCGCATGCATTTCTGTATTGAGTTCTCCTGGCTGCCCAAGTGATTTTATAATTCTTCCAAAAGGAGAAGATGCTTTTCTTGGCCATTCTTTAAAATCAACAATTACTTTATCTCCGTCTTTAAAGTCTTTTAATTCCTCTGACTCAATAAAGAAGTCAGTATGTATCTTATTTCCTCGGGTATTAACAAAACCAAAGTCTTTTTTACGATCCAGAACACCTATGAAATTTTGATTTTTCCTTTCTATAATTTCCACTATTTCCCCTTCATTTCTTCCACTTTTTTTTCTATTGAATTGGTAAACAAAAACTAAATCACCATTAAACGCCCTACCAAGATTTTTACGTGCCACAAAAATATCGTCTTCACCTTCTGGCATTAAAAGATATCCATTTCCAGATGAGTTAACTTCTATTATGCCCTCTTTGTAATTCTTTTTATCTATTAGTAAATTAAATTTTCCATGCGCACTTTGCTTTAAAATCTTTTGAGAGCAAAGTTTTCCTAAAGATTTTATAATTGCGTTTCTAATTTTAGTGTCATTTACATCTAATCTTGCAGCAATTTGTTTGTGGTTAAATGATTGGTTGGGACTGTTTTTAAAGATAGATAGTATTTTTCCTTGAAGGTTTCTGTCTTTCTTTTTCTTTTTTGACATCAATAATTTATCTACTGCAAATTTATACTTTCTTTTTTTTTCCAAATCATTATCTTATTAAAAGCATTAACAGATTAATTATTGTTTTCTTAAAATTTTTAAAAAATATAATGTCTATTATATAATGTTAATAGTGGGATAATTTTATTGAATATTTAATCTACTTATTTAAAGAAGAATGTTGTTAACGTTTTATAAGCTAAATGCATAATATTAAAATACTGTATTATATATATTTACATAAATAATAAACAGTTGTTGAAATATAAATACAGTTAATAATTTAATTAAAAAGATAAAGAATTTATTGTCTATAAAACTGGTTTATGTGCTAATAAGTTGAGTAATTAAAGTAATAAAATAAATAGGTTGACAATATTATTCGTATACCTGAAAATTTTTTAAATTTTTGCAAAATCAATTAATAAATCTTATTAACAAATAATTAAACTACTGGATAACAATTAAACTTAAAGTATTTAAATTTAAAAAAAAAATGAAAATATCTATAGGGAACGATCACGCAGGCACAAAAATAAAAGAGGCTGTTAAATTTTATTTGGAAAAAAATGGTCATGAGGTGAAAAATCACGGCACTGATTTAAATCAAAGCGTGGATTATCCAGAGTTTGTTCATCCAGTGGCAAATGATGTAAAAAAAGGAAAAGCTGATTTAGGAATAGTAATTTGTGGAAGTGGAAATGGAGCTGCTATGACAGCTAATAAACACCGAAAAATAAGAGCAGCTCTATGTTGGACAGAAGAAATTACAAAGTTATCCAGAAGTCATAACGATGCTAATATTATGAGTGTTCCAGCCAGATTTGTAAGCCCAAAAGATGCTCTAGGAATGGTAGATATTTTTATTTCAACCCCTTTTGAAGGAGGAAGGCATAAAAACAGAATAGATAAAATACCCTGTCAATAGTAAACAAGAGAAATTGCTTACTGATAGCACTTTAATTATTTAATTCGAACCTTTTAATTAGCTGCTCAAGGTTTTTTGATATTGATGACGAAGTTAGGCCCTTCTTTTCCTTGTATAAAATCATGTAGTAACCAGAGATTAGCTTTTTTTTGATTGGCAATTCATTAAGGATAATAGACGCGCGTATTTTTCTTTTTATACAGTTTCTATTAACTGCTAAAGAAACTTCTTTTTTTGAAACAGCCACGTTTATATAGATACTGCCATCATTTTTTTCGCTTTTTAAGTATTGCATTGCAAGGGATCCAAACTGAATTTGCTCACCTTTTTTAAAAACCCTATCAATGAGAATTTTATTTTTAAGCTTTCTTATTTCAAGAATTTCTGACAATTCTAATTATTTAGATAATTATTTTCTCTATTAACATCAGCCATGTAAAAGCTAGGATCAATTAATACCTCCTTTATATCTTTTTTATTTTTATTTATTATAATTTGATATTCGGGATAGGCCCACGCCCAATCTTCAAGTACAAACCAGTCAAAGGGATATGGATTTTCTTTTTCTCCACGCATTAGTGGAATAGGTATGTAATACATAGAGGAGCTATTATCTTTAAACCGCACCAAGACATCCAAGGGCATTGGCATAGAGCCAATCCTCTTAAGGGTAATTATGGTTTTTTGTTTTTTTTCTTCAATTGATTTAATAGCGTAATCAATAGAGTTTGTAGTTTGAGTCCAATCTGTTAAATACCATTTTAATTGAACACCTGAAACGCGTTCTGCAACCCTTCTAAAATCATTAGGAACCGGGTGTTTGAATTTAAACTCTTTAAAGTATTCTTTTAGTGTTTTTTTTAGTTTTTCTTCCCCAATAATGTACCCTAGCTGAGCAAGAAAAACTGCTCCCTTACTGTAAGCGGAAATCTCATAAGCCATATTATAATTATATCTATTAGCATTTGTTTGTTGGGGTTGTTCTTTACCTGATTCTACAAGAAAAAAGTAATTTCCGTATGATGATACAAAAGGAAACTCTACTTTCTTATTTAAAATTTTATTTACCGCTAATGTAGATATGTAGGTCGTAAAGCCCTCATCCATCCACTCATGTTTCATTTCATTTGTCGCCAGAACTTGTTGAAACCATGAATGTGCCAATTCATGGGCCGTGACACCCAACAGACTTTCGTAACTTCTTTGTCCGGTTATTAAAGTCATCATTGCATATTCCATTCCCCCGTCTCCTCCTTGTGCAACAGTATATTGTTTATACGGATATTCTCCAATGGCCTCATTGTAAAACTCCATTAAATCTGCAGTTTTGGACTGCAATTTTTTCCATTTACAATTATATTCAGGGTTATCAATGTAGAAAAAATGAATATCAACATTATTTGGTCCAAGGAAAGTATCATGAATATATTTAGGATCAGCTGACCATGTAAAATCGTGAACATTAGGTGCATAAAAATGCCAGGAAAGTTTTTTCTTTTTTGGCTTACCTCTTTTTTCTGAGTATCCATGCCCTATCTCGTTTGCGTTTTGTAAATATCCACTTGCAGCGACAACATATTTTTTATTTAAGGTAATTTTAACATCAAAGTTTCCCCAAACACCATGGAACTCTCTGCCTAAGTATGGCTCAGCATTCCAACCATCATAGTCATACTCTGCCATTTTAGGATACCATTGTGCCATTGAAAGAGCAACACCTTCAGATGAGTTTTTACCTGCTCGTCTTATAAGATCTGGAACTTTTCCCTCAAATTTAAGGGAAAGAGTAGTAGTGCTACCGGGTTTTATAGGCTCTTTAAGAGTTACCTCAAGAATTGTTCCTGAGAGTTTGGATTTTACATTTTTTTCATTTTGCATTAGATCATATACTTTCAAATACCCTTGCTGCTTGTAATCAATAGTGTCAATGTCAATATCAAAACGTGTATTTTTATCATTTCCATTTTTAATTCTAGCAGCCATTTCACTCCCTGGCTTGAAAGCGTTAAAATATAAATGATAAAAAACTTTATTGAGTACATCAGGTGAGTTATTTGTGTATATCAACTGTTGTTCGCCGACGTATGTAAAATCATCTACATTCATATCTACAACCATTTTGTAATCAACCGCTTGTTGCCAGTAATTCTGAGAAAAGCAATATGCTGACAGCATCAAAAGAAACGCTTGGCAGAATTTAGAGATCATTTTTATTTCTATTAGATGCATAGATAAGGGCGTTATACAAATTAATTAACTTCCCTGACCTAGAGACGATTTCAGGTTTTGAGAACTTCTTTGTTCCTGGTATTTTAATTCTATCAAATAATGGCATACCAGAATTCATTAAAACTCTTTTTACTTCAGCAGCTGAAAGTTTTGGAAAATAAGACCTTATAACGGCTGCTACACCAGATGCATTAGGAGCAGCCATTGAAGTTCCGCTATGATAATCAAAATTTTTATCAGGTATTGTAGACCATATTTTATCCCCAGGCGCAAATAAGTCTACATTGACCTTCCCATAATTAGAGAAAACAGATATTTGCTCTTGATTATATTCAGAAGACGAAGAACCAACTGTTAAAAAATTAGAAACCATTTCCTCCCCGCTGTCCTCGTCAGTAATAAATGTTTTTTTCATCCCGGGGTCAATATTGGCGCTACTATTGCCTGCAGCATTGACAATTAAAACGTCATTTTTTTCAGCGTGACGTAAAGCATCCCACACCCAGTCCTTGTGTGGTGAATAACCTTTACCAAAACTTGTATTTATTACGCACGCACCATTATCAACGGCATATCTTATAGCTAGAGCAACATCCTTATCATATTCATCTCCATCGGGTACAGCTCTTAAAACCATAATTTTAAGATTATTATAGATTCCTTTTGATCCACTATTATCATTTCGATTTGAAGCAATAATTCCAGAAACGTGAGTCCCATGGTCAGCACCACTTAAAAAAGGACCAATTACATTATTGTCTCCATACCCTAGATCATTTAGGTCATCTGGATTATCTCCAACAATGGTTCTTGGATTAAAATCAAGACTATAATGCTTATCTATTGATATCAGCGCAGTCTTTTTATAATTTTCAAGTTTTAAAATAGACAAACCCCTGTCTTGAAATGAACGCTGAAACAATAAAGCGTCAATTAATTTAAAACTTTTAGGAGAAAAATTTTCTACATCTGTAAGACTGTAGTTTTCTTTACCTAGCGTATTCTTGATTATGCTGTCTGAGGAAATCGCTTTGCTCATGAATTCATTAATTCTAGACAACTCTTCAATTTTTTCCTGAATATTTTTTTGTCTTTGTTTTTCAAATTTTTTGTATTTATCAGATAAAGGTTCTTCTTTCTTTTGAAGCCGGACATACTCCATATTTTCTTGCTCACAATTACCTAGGAAATTCCAACCATTAATATCATCAATAAAACCGTTTTCGTCGTCATCTATACCATTGTTAGGTATTTCGTCGTCATTAACCCATATATTATTTTTTAGCTCAGGGTGGTTGATATCAACACCAGAATCAATCACAGCCACTATGACAGAGGCCCCTTTTTTACCTTTAATAAGTTCTTCGTAAGCCCTTTCAACACTCATTCCTGGAACACTGTCTTTTATTAAATCTAATAAGTGCCACTGTTTTTTTTCTAGATCAGATAATTGAGCTTTCTTGTTTTCAAAATAAATTGGACTGCTCAAAGGATCGGCATTAAACTTCAATGCGCCGCATGAAGACATAAAGGTTATTAAAACCAGGGGGTATATTTTTTTCATTCAAAAAAACTTTTCAAAGTATGATTTTCATTCATTCTAATACCCTTTTCTGTTTGGCGAAGGTCGATAAGCTCATGAAAAGGATCGTGCTCCATAAAAAGTAAGAATTGTTTTTCATATGCCAACTTTAAGAAACGATTTTTTTCTTCTAAAGAGATTAAGGGCCTAGTATCATAGCCCATAACATATGCTAGTGGTAGATGTCCAACAGTTGGAATCAAGTCACCAGTAAAAACAATTATTTTTTTCTTATAACGAATCATTGGCAACATTTGTTTTTCAGTATGGCCATTGACTATGACTATATCAAAACCCAGAGGGGTGTTTTCCAAAATAAAGTTGTCACCTTTTAATAAATTGAGTTGACCATTTTCTTTTATTGGTAAAATGTTTTCAGATAAAAACGAGGCTTTTTCCCTGGGATTAGGGTTGGTTGCCCATTTCCAATGTTTTTGGTGAGACCAGTAGGAGGCGTTTTTAAATGTAGGAACAAGACTTCCTTTTCGGGTTTTTAAAACTGCTCCTCCACAGTGGTCAAAGTGCAGGTGTGTTAAAAAGACATCTGTTATTTCGTCTGGGTGAAACCCTTTTTCTTTTAATGATTTTTCCAAACTGAAGTCTCCCCATCGATTGTAGTAATCAAAAAACTTTTCACTTTGTTTATTTCCCATTCCCGTATCTATTAATATTAACCTATTGCCATTTTCAATTAAAAGAGAACGGCTAGATACTTTTACAAGATTATTTTTATCAGCTGGATTAGTTTTTTGCCAAATTACTTTTGGAACCACACCAAACATAGCCCCTCCATCGAGTTTGAAGTTTCCACATTCTACGGGGTGTAACATCATAAACTAAAGCTCAATTCTTGTTAAATACATGTGTGAAGTCATGTATAAATATTTAAAGCTGGAGTCGAAAGCACAATTAGCAGAGCTTTTTTCGGTTCTAATAGTTCCTAAGTGAGTTCCATCAGGCTTAATAACAAGGACTCCGCCTGGACCTGTTGTAAAAATTGTTCCAGAGGGGTGAATTTTTAATCCATCAAAACTTCCATTATCTTTTTTAGCCAGCTCATTCCCGTCAAAAAAAACTCTACCGTTAGTTACACCTTTAGAAGTAATATCGTAAGCCATTATTTTCATGTCTTTTCGATCTGAAATGTTTACGTAGAGTATTTTCTGGTCATTTGATATTGCAATACCATTTGGGATGCTTAGGTCATCTATTATAAGAGATAGGATTCCAGAATTGGAAAGCTTATAAACCCCATTGTAGGGTAACTCTTTTAACTCATCATTATTGAAACCCTTTAATCCGTATGGTGGGTCGGTAAAGTATAAATCATCATTCTTAGCATAAACCAAGTCATTTGGGCTACTAAATAAATTTCCTTCATATCGATTAACTATGGTTTCAAAAGTTTTTTCATTCCAGCTCTTAAGCTTCGCGATTCTCCTGTCTCCGTGCATTGCGAGTACCAATTCATTTTTTGAGTTTAACGTTAGTCCGTTTGAGCCTGCTTTTTTGTTTGCGGGAACTATTCCAGTAAAGCCGCTAGGATCAAGGAATACACTTAAGCCATTTTTGTCATCCCAGCGATATGCTTTATTATTTCGGACATCAGAAAACAGAACCGCATTTAGTTGATCAACCCAAACGGGTCCTTCAGACCAGCCAAATCCGCGTGCTAAAATTTCAACCTCTGATCCTTTGGGCACGTAGATGTCCATTTCGGGGTTAATTCGCTCTACTGATCCAATGGTTTCTTTTTTTTCTTGTGCAGTAAGAGTTGTAATTACTCCAAATAGCAAAATTTTTAAAATTTCAGTCTTCATTTTATTTTTTTAAAGTTTTACAAATTTATAGTAAGGGGTGGAATTAAAAAGAACTTTTAACTTTTTTTGGTATCAAGTAACTTAATAAATTCCCCAGCAAAAGCCAGGAGGTGCTTAATTTCTTGTATGCTAGCAAGCCTTTCTTTTCCTCTAATAAGTATGCTGTCTCCTTTTGATTCTATATAGTACAAAGGGTGGCTTTCAAAAAAGAAAATTAAATCATTAGTAAAAAAGGATCGAATCGCTTTTTTGTCCTCTCCAGTTAAAAAGAATCGTTTTGAGAAGTCAGGATGCTTTTTGAAATCGATGTCCTGAAGTCCTGAAAGTCCGTAAAGAGAAGACATTAAATTTTCTTTATCGAGAATAAAAATGGGCATCTGAAAAGGAGCCTTAATTTGTAAAAATGTTGATTTTAAATCTTCCTTTGCGATAAAAGCACCTTCGCTATAAGATAAATCAAAGAGCAATGAATTTTTATTTTTACTTACGAGAGAATTATAACTATAGTTTATTAATTTTCTTCTGAAATAAATAAAATGCTCTAAATCTCCATAATTAGAAACTGGATCAGGGAGATAATTCCAGTTCAATACACTTGAAAGCTCATTAAGTAACTTTTGCCTATTAGTTAGAGAAATATTAAAGTTCAAAAATGATTTTTCAGGTAAGCTTTTTCTTATTGCAAAGGGGTGTTCTGTCCCCGCTTCATGAATATCGAGCCCAATGATTTCAAAAACCCCCCCATTTCTTGAAAACCCTTGACTGTAGTCATTCATCCCTTCCATCACAGTATGATCTACAAATTCGCATAAAGAAAAATCTACAATTGCGTGTTCAGTTGGTGGGATTTCATCCAGTTTTGCTTTAAGTTTAAAAAAGTTTAAGAAGCTACAGAAGCTTTTAACACTTACATAGTAATTACCAGAACCTTCTTCTAGATACATTAGCACATTTGGTTTTAGCCAATTTTGAGTAAAAAGGAAGCTGCTCTTATTTAAAAAAACATGTACCATTAGTGTTGCAATAATGCCTATTAGGATGCCTGTAGTCAAGCTTGTAATCAAAGTAGCGACCAGCGTGGTGATAAATATGATTGCCTGTTCTTTGCCAACCTTATATATTTTCAATAGGTTTTCTGGAGCTGCCAACTTATATCCTGTGTAGACTAGAATAGCGGCGAGTGCCGGCAGAGGAATTAATTGTATTTGCTTTGAAAAAACTAGAATGAACACTAATAAAAATGCAGCATGGAAAAAATTAGCAGATCTATTATTTGCTCCATTATTTACATTAACAGAGCTTCTTGCAATTACCGTAACTACATTTAGTCCTCC
>TARA_B100001057_G_scaffold497638_1_pt1 | contig 13179 bp, 10 predicted proteins | sample TARA_B100001057 | Tara Oceans TARA_B100001057 (sample SAMEA2621839) | marine metagenome | biome: marine biome (ENVO:00000447); feature: surface water layer (ENVO:00002042); material: "saline water (ENVO:00002010), including plankton (ENVO:xxxxxxxx)" | depth 5 m
GGAATTTTGTAACCGTTTTCATTAAGTATTTTTTTTGCCATATATGCAGCATATGCATGAGGTATTGCATAGTGTACATGGAGTACGTCTATCTTATGCTTTGAAATAACATCATATAACTTACTTGATAATGCTAGTTCATAGGGTTCATACTTAAATAAAGGATAATCTGGAACATTAACTTCATGGTAATGAAGATTTGAGGATAGAGCATCCAGACGAACAGGCTGACTGTATGTAATAAAATGAATCTCATGACCCTTTTTTGATAATTCAATTCCGAGTTCAGTAGCTACAACTCCAGAGCCTCCAAAGGTTGGATAACATACAATTCCTATTTTCATTTAGTATCTATTAGTGATTTATAGACAATTTCTTGAGATCTTGTCCTAGTATTGCTAGTTTGCAGTAAAGTGTTTTCTCTAGTTGGATAAGTTCTATTGGAAAGAAATATAAATATTATATTTTCCTCTGGGTCAGCCCATGCCATTGACCCAGTATATCCATAATGACCAAAACTTTTAGATGATACTCCACCAAATGTTGATCCATGTTTTCCTTCAATTTGGGGTTTATCAAAACCTACACCACTTCTATTATCGTTATCACAGAAATAACAATAGTTGAACTTATCAAAAGAGTCTTGAGAAAATAGTTTAAGATCATTGTAAGTGCCTTTTTGAATCATAGCTTGAAGTACTACTGCAACTTCAATTGAATTAGAGAATAAACCTGCATGACCTGAGATACCTCCTAACATTGCTGCGCCCTCATCATGGACATAACCATGGAGCTTAGAATATCTAAAAAAATTATCTCTTTCACTAGGTACTATCTCGTCAAGACTTATTTTTTCATGAGGATTAAACATTGTTCTTTTAAGACCTAATATGTTAAATATTCTTTCATTTGCAAGAACATCAAGTGAAATATCATACTTATCCTCAAACCAGAACTTTAAAAAATAAAAAGGTAAATCAGAATACTTATATTCAAGTTCGTCTCTCAGTTCACTATTAATAATTGATTTAAAAATCTTCTCTCTATAATTAGTCTTTAGAAATAGATTTTCTGATACTTGTGTAGAAAATGCAGATTTTGAATTTGATTTGTAAAATCTTGATCTAGGTTTTTCTTTGTTATCTAATGTCTCTTCATAAAAAGGTATCCAAGGTCTTAACCTAGCATAATGAGACAACATCTCTTTTAAGGGGATTTGACCTTTATCCTTTAGTCTTTTTTTTGGAAAAAGATCAGATAATTTTGTATTTAAGTTTAACTCACCTTTATCATATTCTTGAAGAACCATTGGCATAGTAGCAACTATTTTTGTTATTGATGAAAGATCAAAAACATGATTATTCTCAAGTTTGACCTTCTTTTCATAGGTATGGTATCCAAAGCTTTTATTATAAACAACTTTACCATTTTTAGATACAAGCATTTGAATTGCTGGAGCTATCATTGAATCAATACTGCTTATGGCTATGGAATCAAGGTATGACAACTTTTTAGAATCAAATCCCTCGTATGCAGGACGAGAAAAACCAAGTATCTCTTTTTTATCAAAGCTTAACCCATGGTTAACACTGAAAAAATTATTAGATACAGGCATTTTACCTTTAAAAGTTCTAACCCCAAACATTAAGTCAGCAGCAATTTCTTGAGAAATCATATTATTTTGATAAGAAATAATAATTGATTCAAAATTATCAATTGAATTAAATGAATTAAGACTATATGGATTCAAGAATAAGTTAAGGATAACATTATTAGACTTACTGATATTATTTATCTTTCGAACTACATCATCAGGAATAATATTTGAAGCGTATGGGCTTGAACTAGATCCATGATAAGAGATAATAATAGCATCATAAACTCTTGTGTCATTAATTAAAGAATAATCCTCACCTTCAAATGATTCAACATCAACGTAATTTTTCATTTTGTCAACCAAATACTCACTGCTTATATTTTCACCAAAGGGAATATGTAGATATCTCTTCTCAGAAGACAATGGGAGACTTTCATTAGAGTTTTTAACAAGAGTTATAGCTGACTCCATCGCTTTTGCATATAGCAACGAATCCTTGGGAGTATTAACTCTTTCAAGAATATTTTTAGATATTATCTGTTTATAATTATTAAGACCTGATTTTGCTTTAAGTGATAAGATCTTTTTAACGGACTTAGATAGTCTAGCCTCAGATATTTTACCTTTCTTATATGAGTCAGAGATTGCTTTTACTCCAGAGGATACATTAGTTGACATTAAAAGTATATCGTTACCAACTTCAAAAGCTCTTAAATCAACATTTATATTTGGATCTTGAAGAACACCCTTCATATCTAGTGCATCAGTAACAGTAATCCCTCTAAAATTGTATTTATCTCTTAAAAGATTACTCACAGTTTTAGATGATAAAGAGGATGGATATTTTTTGTCAATAGCCGGAACACTTAAATGAGCTAGCATAATTGACTCTGCAAGTCCATCTTCAATAAGTTTCTTAAATGGATATAATTCAACATTATTTAGCCTTTTCATATTACCATTAATTACTGGTAATGTTATATGTGAATCTTTATCAGTATCACCATGTCCTGGAAAATGTTTAATAGAAGTATATACTCCTACATCTTTATGTCCTTGAATATAGGCTTTAGCCTTATTATAAACATTAATAGGATCTTCACCAAAAGATCTATTACCTATGATAGGGTTTTTAGAGTTATTGTTTACGTCTACCGATGGAGAGAGGTTGAGATGAACACCTAAAGCTTTATTTTGTTCTGCCATTCTTTTTGAAATATCTCTTACAAGGGTTTCATCTTGAATTGCTCCTAAGGTCATATTCCAAGGATGCGCAAACACATCTGAAAGTCTTTGTGATGGCCCCCATTCAGCATCCATTGAAATAAGTAGTGGGGTTTTTGCAAGAGATTGAAAGTTGTTTAACCAAGTCAAGTGAGATTTGGTTGTCCCAATCGAAAATATCAAACCTCCTATTTTGTCCTTTTCTACAAGTTTACTTATTTCATCAAAATTAGATTGTTCAGGAGAGACCCAATTAACAAATAATTGAGCAACCTTTTCTTCAGTAGACAAAGAAGAGTATACACTATCGACCCATTTTTTTTCATAAATACTTAAATCATCATATAAATTTTGTGAAAAAACAGAATTTAAACAAAGTATATATATCAAACAGTATCTATACATATTATAGAAATTTAGAAAGCCAAGAAGAGCTTAATGATATTTTAAAATTGGATGTTAAATCTTTTTTTGTGTCTATCATAGTATTGTATATCATTGTGTCTGAAGAAATTGTGCCATTTTTAATCTTATTTTTTAAATCACTTAATTTAATTGACTGAGTCTTACTATCTATGATAAGATTAATGTTTAGTCTATCTAGTAGATCAAGGTTAATTGCTTTTGAGATATCTTTGACTAAATGTAAAGAATAATCAATCGAGCAACCTCCTATTGGATTTATATCCTCATTTACTGCGATAACTATAAATCTATTATCAATTACATTAAAGGAAGTTTCCAAGTCTTTCCCATGAGCTTTCCAACTATTTAAAAAATTAGTCGTCATTTCATTAATTGTATCAATTTCATATGATTTAAAATCTCTATTGGATTGGTAAATCCAAATTCTTGAACTGTCAGGTATTTTGTCAAAATCAATTATCATAAATTTTCAGCTTTTTCAATCATTTGAGCAATATCTAGAACATCTATATCTTCTTGCTTTGAAGTCATTCCGTCACTCATCATTGTATTACAAAACGGACAGCTAACTGCAACAATTTTAGAGGTTGTTTCAATTGCCTCTTCTGATCTTTTTATATTAATATCTTGGTTTCCCTTTTCAGGTTCTTTAAACATTTGTGCTCCACCAGCACCACAACAAAGAGATTTTGATTTACAACTCTTCATTTCTACTAGCTCTGCATCAAGCTTTTTAATAACTTCCCTTGGTGCTTCATAAATATTATTAGCTCTTCCTAGATAACAAGGGTCATGGTATGTAATTTTTTTTCCTTTGTATAATCCTCCTGAAATGGAAATTTTATTTTCCTTTAAAAGATTATTGATGAATGTTGTATGGTGAATAACATTATAATTTCCTCCAAGATCTGGATACTCATTTTTAATAGTGTTAAAACAATGAGGGCAAGTGGTTATTATATTTTTAATATCATAGGAATTTAATACCTCAATATTTGATATGGCCTTCATTTGAAAGAGAAACTCGTTACCTGATCTCTTAGCAGGGTCACCAGTACATGACTCTTCTTTACCAAGAATTGCGTATGAGATATTTGCTTTATTTAGAATCTTGACAAATGCTTTAGTTACTTTCTTAGATCTGTCATCAAAACTACCTGCACAGCCAATCCAAAAAAGATACTCGGGGGTTTCTCCATGTGATTTTAATTCAAATAGTATAGGTACTTTCATTTCTTTACTTACTTGACTTTTGATCGTCAAATACTTCAATTGTTACTTTTTTTTCTATTAGATCTGTAAATTTACCATTATATCTTGTAGCTTTTACAAGGTGATTGTCAATCCAGTGGTAATTACCACCACGTGGTTTTCCCATAAGCAAACTATGATATTTAAAACCATTAGATTTAAGCCAGTGTTCAGTAACTTTTCTGTGAGATTCAATTCTTGCAGTAAAAAAACAAATAATATGTCCTTTATCAAACCAATTGTTTATAGTTTCAAGAGCATCTGGATATAGTTTTGCTGTTTCCATTCTTTCTGGCTCCTCATTTGGCACATCATCACATATAGTACCATCTATATCTATTAAATAATTCTTTATTCCTTCTGGAAGAATTGGACTAACTGTTTCTCCTTTTTCAATTTTTTGATGTAAATAATTTTCTACTTCTTCTTTTTTCATAATTTTAATTTTCTTGAATCCATAGTTCTCTGTCTTGTTGGTTATATGGCCATGGAGCACCATTATTTTCTATATTACTCATCATATTATTCAAATCTGGATGAGCAGATGATTCTTCCATAATCAAGAATTGTCTCATATCCATAATTATTGAGAGTGGGTCAATGCTGATAGGACAGGCCTCAACGCATGCATTACACGAAGTACAAGCCCAAAGTTCTTCTTTTGAAATATAATTATCTAGAAGCCTATCTCCATCCTCTATAAATTTACCATTATTATTGTATATATTATCAGAAACTTTCTCTAATCTATCTCGTGTATCCATCATTATTTTTCTTGGGGACAACTTTTTACCAGTTTGATTTGCTGGACATTCACTAGTACATCTTCCACATTCAGTACAAGAATATGAATTCATAAGTTGAATCCAATTTAAATCTAAGACATCTGAAACACCAAATTTTTCAACTGTACCATTGCTTAGATTAGCTCTATCTGGATAGAACATCAATAAAACTTCATTTTTTACAGAATCAAGTATATCAAACTTTCCTTTATTTTCTATGTTAGCATAGTATGTATTTGGAAATGCAAGAAGTATATGGAGGTGTTTAGAGTAGTACAAATAATTTAGGAAAAAAAATATTCCTATTATGTGAGACCACCAGAAAACTCTTTCAAAGATATAAACCGTTGAGGTTTCAAATGAATTAAATAAAGGAACAATAAATGATGATATAGGAAAAGAACCTGCTTTATAATAACCATCAAAATTTCTTTCTTGAAGAATTAGGTCTGTAGCATTCATAGACAGGAACAATAGCATCAAAACTATTTCAAAATACAAGATATTATCAGCATCAAATTTTGGCCAACCACTCATTTCACTACTTAAAAATCTTTTAATCTTGACAATATTTCTTCTTGTCCAGAAAATAATTACTGAAATCAAAACAAGAAGAGCAAATATTTCAAATGTTGCTATCAAAAAATTATAAAAACCTATACTAAAATATTTTGAAAAGAACCTATGTGATCCAGTGATTCCATCAATTAAAATCTCCATAAGCTCAATGTTAATTATAATGAAACCTATATAAACAACAACATGTAGGGCACCAGAGATAGGCTTAGAAACCATTTTAGATTGCCCTAAAGCAATTCTGACCATATTCCACAATCTTTCAGATTTTCTGTCGTTTCTTTCAATCGGCTTACCAAGGTTAATAACCTTAATTAGTTTTCTAATATTAAAAACAAAAAATCCTACTGAAAATATCAGCAACAAAGTAAAAATTATATTTGGCAAGAGACTAACCATCTATTTTCTTCCAAAAATTGAAAAATGAACATATTTCTTTGGATTATCCTTAATATCATTAATCAAAAGATTTAAATTATCTATAGAAGAATTAAGGTTATCGTAAAGATCTTCCTCATTGATCAATTTTCCTAAACTTGAATTATTATTATTTATATTATCGACTATATTACTGATACCTTCAACTGAATTCTCTAAATTATTTAAGATATCAGTCAAACCAGCATTATTAATTTCACCTGTAATATCAGAAAGATTTAAGCTTATTAATTCAATATTATTAAGAGTGTTATTTATCTGATTATTATTGTCTGTGAGAGTGTTTTCTATAAGTTTAGATGAGTTATTAATTGATCTTATTGCTGATGTTAAGGTATTTAATGATTCTTTGATGTTATTTTGAGAATTTTTATCCAAAACATATGACGCACCAGAAAATATTGAATCGACACTAGTTAGTGTACTCTCAAGTTTCCTCTGTAAGGGTTCTATTTGTCTATTAATTAATTCAGTTAATCCAGGACGAACACTAGATCTTAAAGTATCTCCAGTTTTAACTATTGAATTAGCACTAAAGATTGGATCAATTGAAATAGCTAAACCACCCAAAACACCTGTCTCATATATGGTAGCAGTGCTGTTATTAGAAAACTGGATTATGTCTTTAACTTTTAAGGTAACAATAATTTTAGTTGAATTTGGAAGGAAATCTAGATTCGTAACATTACCAATTGATAAACCATTAATCATTACATTAGCTCCAACTAGGAGGCCATCCACTTCATCATAAATTGCATAGACTGTTTTTTGTTTATCAAGAAGAGATGATCCTTTGAGGTAATTAAATCCAAAAATAAAGAGAACAATTGTTGATAGAACAAAGATAGAGGCTTTAATTTCTTTTGATAACTTCAAGGCAGTTTAGGTTTTTTTATAAAAATAAGAATAATTTAATTACCGGTTAGCGTTAGATATATATAGTTCAAAATTTTAAATTATTAATTTTAGAAAGTAACTATAAACGATGAAGAATATCCATAATCTTTTGCTTTTTTCAGAGATATACTTGCATCCTTAGCAGACTTATGTTTACCCAAATAATATTTGTAAATATCGCCTTCCTTTTTTACATAAACCGATTTAAGACCCCTAAAATTATATGATTTTAATTCGATTAGCTTTCTACTTGCAGCAATCTGAACTCTAAAATACTTAGATTTATTATTTTCATCATTTTTTATTACCGTTGATAGGTTCTTATAAAAATCATTCCTGTAACGAATAACAGCAAGTGATATAGCCTCTGCCATTTCATTTTGTCCCTTGATAGAATTTAAGTATAACCCCTCAGTCTTATTAGTGAGAAAACCTGTTTCTATTAGAACACTTGGCATATATGTATATTTTAAAACTATGAACCCAGCTTGTTTTACATTACGATTTTTTCTTTTAAGCTGCTTTACAAAGCTGTCCTGAATATACGATGCAGCAATAATACTTTGATCTAAGTATTCCTCCTGCATCAAGGTTAACCCAATTACTGACTCTAAATTGTTCGGATCAAAGCCATCGTAAGTTGTTTCATAGTCATCTTCAAAAAAAATAACGGAATTTTCCTTTTTTGCTATCTCAAAATTTCTCTGATTTGCATGTAGACCAAGAACAAATGTACCAGCACCGTATGCTTGAGATGTATGGGAGTCACAATGAATTGAAAGAAACAATTGAGCATCAGATCTATTAGCTATATTGGCTCTCTCAAAAATATCTATAAACTCATCCTTTTTTCTTGTGTATATAACATCAATTCCTTTTTCAGTTAGAATTTTTCCTAAATTGAGTGAGATTTTTAATGCAATATCTTTCTCTATAAAACCATTACCAGTATTTCCAGGATCCTTTCCACCATGTCCTGCATCAATAACTACTTTAAAATTAAAATTTTGAGCTAAAATTTGATTAGTATTTAAATTTAGAAGAGTTAAAATGAAGAAAAAATAGCTGAATATCCTTTGTGAAATCATTTCAATAAATAGTTATAAATAAAATTATGATTAATTTTGAATAAGTTAAGTAACTTGTTAATAACTCAATTTTAAATCTTGAAAAAAAAATATTTTAATATTTTAATAATCTTTCTTTTTTTAGGATTAAACTTTTCATTTTCACAAGATAATCCCCAATTACAAGACTCATTGACAGAATCTGTACAAGAAAAAAAATCAGTTCTTCTTGATAATGTGAAATATGATGCATCTGATTCAATTATAATTGACCAGAAACAAAATAAAATTATTCTTTATAATAATGCTAAAATTGAATACGATGATATAGTCCTTACATCTGGCCTTATTATCCTAGATTACAAAGAAAATATTGTTACCGCTGGTAGGATTTCAGATATAAATGGTGAGCTCAGTCAATACCCAACTTTTACCCAAGGAGGTAATGTGGTAAATCCAGACTCTATAAAATATAATTTTGATAACCAAAAAGCTCTAATATGGAATTCTAAATCTGAAGAAAATGGAATGAATATTTTATCCTCACTTACAAAAAAACAAAATGATTCAGTTTATTATTTAAAAGATGGTAAAGTTACAACTGGAGGAAATTTAATGGGAGATGATTCGGAAGAGGCTGACTATTTTTTTAAAATTAGAAAAGGAAAGCTGGTGCCTGGTGGAAATATAATTACAGGATTTACAAATCTATTTGTTAAAAACGTACCAACACCAATTGGATTACCTTTTGCCTATTTTCCCTCTCAGCAAACAAGAGATTCTGGGTTTATAATTCCAAATATTAATGAAAGCAATCAAAGAGGATATTCAATTCAGAATGGTGGCTATTATATACCGATATCTGATTTTTTTGATTTAACAATTCTTGGAGATTATTACACTAATGGAAGTTATGGGTTAAATATTAGCTCACAATATAGAAAGAGATATAAAAACAATGGAAATTTTACAATTAGATACGAAAACCTTATCAATAGTGAAAGAGGTCTGCCTGGGTATAGCAAATCCACTGTTTATAATGTCCGATGGAGTCATTCGAAAGATTCTAAGTCTTCTCCAAATTCAACTTTTAGTGCTTCTGTTAACTTTGGAAGTAGTGACTATTTTAGAGAATCAGTAAATCAGCTTAATACAGCAAATTTTCTAAATAATAATTTAAGTTCTTCAATATCATATTCTAAGACTTTTCCAGGATCAGCGGGTGTAAGATTATCTCTTAATGCTAATATGTCTCAAAATACTCAATCAAAAGAAGTTAATCTAACTTTGCCAACCTTAACTATAAATGCAAAAAGATTCTACCCTTTTGAAAGAAAAGGAAAATCAAAAAAAGGATTTTTTCAAAATATAAATCTTCAATATTCGTCAAGAGCAGAAAACAGAGCAATTTTTGCTGATGATTTATTATTAAAAAAAGGAATGTTTGATAATGCTAAGACAGGTATGCAGCATAGCATACCTTTTTCAACAAATTTTAAAATGTTTAAACATTTCAGTGTTAGTGTAGGAGGATCCTATAAGGATACATGGACAGGTAAAACAATTAAATATAATGACTACAATGAGGAAAATGGTGCTGTAAGAGATACAATTTCAGGTTTTGATAGATATGGTGTTTATAATTATAATGCTAGCATAACAACTAAAATTTATGGAATTTTAAACTTTAAACCTAAAAATAAAGTACAGTCAATCCGACATACAATAACTCCAAGTATTACTTATAGTAATAATCCAAGTTTTGAGGAATATTATGATACTTACATAATAGACGCTGAAGGAAATACTGCAGAGTATACTAGATTTCAAGGTGGTCTTTACGGGCAGCCTGGTAAAAACTATTCAAGCAGTATAGGTATTAGTATTCAAAATGTACTTGAAGCTAAAGTAAAACCAAAAGATTCAACAGAGACTGAATTAAGAAAAATTAGTATCCTAAAGAACCTAAATATTTCTACTAGTTATAACTTGGCTGCTGAAGAATTCCAACTGTCTCCTGTAAGAATAAGTGGAAGTATTGATTTAGCAAGAGGTTTAAGTTTAAATACAGGTGCGACATTTGACCCTTATGCTTTAGACGATAACAATCAACGAATTAATGTATTCAATGTTAAAAATGGAAGTGGACTCTTAAGAATGACTAGTGCTAATATTTCTACACAATATGCATTAAACAATAATACTTTCAAAAGAGGGCAGTCTCAGGAGCAAATTGATGAATCAACGTCAGGAGGTGGACGTAATGATGATTTATTTGGAGTTTCACAAGATTTCTCAAATTCTAGACAATTTCCTGATGAGGAAGAGGAAGAGGAAGAAAGTATAGACCTTACTAATTATATATATAAAATGCCTTGGTCCTTAAACTTAGCGTATTCATTAACCTATAATAATTCCAGAGGTCAAAAAGACTTTTCTACAAATTCTTTAATGATTTCCTCAAACTTTGAATTAACCCCAAAGTGGGATGTTGGAATTTCATCAGGATACGATTTTAAACAAAAAGGATTTACTTATACTCAATTGAGGTTTAATAGAGACTTAGATAGTTGGAGATTAGATTTTTCATGGGTCCCATTTAGCCCCAGAGCATCATGGAATTTCTTTATAGGAATAAAATCAGGTCTTTTAAGTGATCTCAAATATGAAAAAAGATCTGAACCAAATAGAACTCTATAAATATGAAAAAAATAATTAACTCTAATCTTTCACCCAAACCAATTGGTCCATATAATCAAGCTACTCTTTCAAAGGATACATTATATATATCTGGTCAAATTGCCCTTGAGCCTAAATCAATGAAACTTAATAATAAAAACATACAAGAGGAGACAAATCAAGTAATGATTAATCTTAAAAATATTTTATTAGAAGCTAATATGAATTTTGATAATGTTGTTAAAACAACAATATTTCTTTCAAATATGGATTATTTTAATGAAGTCAATGAAATTTATGGGAGTTTCTTAAAAAGTGGAAATGAACCTGCAAGAGAGACTGTAGCTGTTAAAACCCTCCCTATGAATGTCAATGTAGAGATATCTATGATAGCCATCAAATAGCTATCTTAAAATATTTCTTTTGTGGTAGTCTACTAGTCCAATTATTGGTCTCTTGATAAACTTACCAGTTTTTAAATTATATTTTTTACCAATTTTAACTATTTCATCTTTAAGATAGTATGCAATTGAACCTACGTAATGAACGTCTACTTTACTAAAATCATCAAATTGAAGGATCTGATAGTCAATGAATCTTTCAAGTCCCTTAAATATTATCTCTTTAAAATACTCATTTTCCTTATTATCAATTAAAAATTTAGCAAAACCAGCTAAATAGGTATTTGGGTTTTCCTCCCTGTATAACTTATTTTTAATAGTGTTTGGTGACAAATCATAGTTCTCTGAAAATTGTTTTCTAAGATTCTCAGGCATCTTATTAAAATAGTATGCTCTAATTAGATATTTACCATAATAGTTTCCACTTGCATAATCCATAAGAACATAACCCAATGATTGAACTTTTTGAATAACTTCGGAACCATTATAATAAGAACAATTTGAACCTGTACCGATTATATTTACTATGGAGGGTTTACCTATATCTACTGCAGAGTATACTGCAGCGTATGTATCTTCTTTAATATCAAATTTACTATTAACAAATATTGATTTAAAAACCTTTAGAATTCGATCTTGTGTAGAGTCAACACCACAACCAGCTCCATAGAAGAAGAGTTCTTTAACTAATTTTCTGTTTTTATAAATATCAAAATTATTCTTAATTCTCTCATTTAATATCTCATTTGAGAGCATTTGGGGATTTAAACCTAAAGTTTGAGTGGAAAAAATTTCTTCACCATTTTCGTTTAGGGCTATCCAATCTGTTTTTGTAGACCCACTATCAACTACTAATATCATTATTTATTATATTGAATATATATGTTTAGATAAATCAAGTAGTTTACTAGAGTAACCACATTCATTATCATACCATGAAATTATTTTAAAAAAATTAGAGTTTAATTGCATTCCGGCATTAGCATCAAAAATTGATGTTCTTTTATCCCCAATAAAATCCTGAGATACAACAAGATCTTCACAATATCCAAGTATTCCATTTAACTCGTTTTTTGAAGAATCTTTCATAACTTTTTTTATATTTTCATATGAAGTGTTTTTTTCTAATCTAACTGTGAGATCAACAACTGATACATTTGCAGTTGGAATTCGAAATGCCATACCTGTGAGTTTACCTTCCAATGATGGTATAACTTTAGTTACAGCTTTAGCAGCCCCTGTAGAACTTGGGATAATATTCAATAAAGAACTTCTACCACCTCTAAAATCTTTCTTTGAAGGACCATCAACTGTAAATTGTGTTGCAGTTGCAGCATGAACAGTAGTCATCAAACCTTCCTTAATTATAAAGTTATCATGGAGCACTTTAGCAATTGGAGCAAGACAATTTGTTGTACATGATGCGTTGGAAACAATTGTGTCTGAAGATTTAGCTTCTGTATGATTAACGCCCATTACGAACATAGGAGCATCTGCACTGGGTGCAGATATAACAACTTTTTTTGCTCCTGAATTTATATGACTAGATGCTCCATCAATTGAAGTAAAAATACCTGTACATTCAGTAACAATTTCAACGCCCATTCCAGACCAATCAATATTATTTGGGTCTCTTTCAGCAGTAATTTTAATAGGCTTTCCATTTATTATTAATCTATTCTCACTTACCTCTACAGATCCATCGAAGGGTCCGTGGACAGAATCATATTTTAAAAGATATGCTAGATGATCAATATCTAGAAGGTCATTTACAGAAACTATATTAAAATTATCATTATTAATTGCAGATCTAAAAACTAGTCTACCAATTCTTCCAA
>TARA_B100001057_G_scaffold268131_1_pt1 | contig 13160 bp, 9 predicted proteins | sample TARA_B100001057 | Tara Oceans TARA_B100001057 (sample SAMEA2621839) | marine metagenome | biome: marine biome (ENVO:00000447); feature: surface water layer (ENVO:00002042); material: "saline water (ENVO:00002010), including plankton (ENVO:xxxxxxxx)" | depth 5 m
ATTCAATTAAAAATACTGCTAAACTAGGAAAAAGTGATTGGTCAATTTTAGAAGCTGATGAGTCTGATGGAAGCTTTATTCATATTCCACCAACTTATTCAATTATCACCAATATAGATAGAGAGCATATGGATTTTTACAAATCCATGGATGATCTAAAAGAATATTTTATTCAATTCGTTCAAAAAGTTCCTTCATTTGGAAAATCATTTATTTGTATAGATGATAAGATGAACAGAGGACTAATTAAGAAATTAAAAAACAGGAACCTTTATACCTATGGAATTAATCCTAAATCCAATTTTATGATAAGAAATATTAAACAAACTATAAAAATTTCCGAGTTTGATTTACAAATAAGTATTCCAAATAAAAAAAAAATTACAATTAAGAAAATTAAAATTCCATTACTTGGCATTCATAACATTAGAAATTCTGTTGCTGCTGCAGCAGTTGCATTAACAGTAGGAATATCTATTTCAAATATTAAAAATGGATTACTACATTTTAAGGGCGTACAAAGACGATTTAATAAAATTTTTACTTACAATAATATTGATTTTTATGATGATTATGCACACCATCCAACTGAAATCAAAGTTGTATTAGAAGGAGTTAATAAAGTTTACAAAGGATACGACAAAGTATGTATTTTTCAACCTCATCGTATCTCTAGATTAAAAGACTTAAGAAAAGAATTTTCTTTTGCTTTCCGAGATGCTGATATTGTCATTTTATGTCCAATTTATAGTGCAGGAGAGAAAATTAAGTTAGGATTTAACTACTTAAATTTTGCAAAAGAGATTATTAAGAATTCAAAAGTAAAATTATTTTTAGTTAATGATAATATTCAATTAGCAAAATTTATAAAAAACAATATGTATGGTAAAAAAATTGTAATTGGAATGGGTGCTGGATCAGTCTCCAATTGGATGAAAAAACTTCCTCTATTAATGTAATGGAAATAAAAAATTTAAAAAAAATATTAGACGAATTTGGTGATAATGTGAGATATGAACAGGATCTAAAAAAAAAGAATTGGTTTAATATTGGAGGAAAATCAAAGGTTTATTATAAAGCAGAAAATTTAAAAGAATTAGTAAATCTTTTAAAAAAACTAAACAACAAAGAAAAAATATTTATACTTGGTGCTGGATCTAATACTTTAATTAATGATAATTTATTTGATGGTGTGGTAATTAAGTTAAGCAAAAACTTCAATAATATTTCTTTACTTGGTGATGATATAATAATTGCTGGAAGTGCAGTCTTAGACAAGTATTTATCAGATTTTGCGATGCGAAATCATTTAAGTGGATTTGAATTTTTGTCATGTATACCTGGAACTGTCGGAGGTGGCATAAGAATGAATGCTGGCTGCTTTGGAAGAGAATTTAAAGATATATTATTATCAATTCAAGTAGTTAATAAATCTGGAGAAGTAATTACAATACCATCTAAAGATATAAAATTTGAATATAGAAAAAATGACTTATCAGAGGATTTAATTTTTTTAAGTGCTTCTTTTAGAGGAGTTAAAGGTGATTATAAAAAGATCAATGAAGAGACTAATAAACTTAAAATAGAAAAGGAAAAGAATCAGCCAACTAAAATAAAAACAAGCGGAAGCACTTTTAAAAATCCATTGACTCAAACTAAAAAAAAAGTCTGGGAATTAATAAAAGAGTCAGTTCCTTTGGATAAAAGTTTTGGAGATGCCTGCATTTCAGATAAACACTGCAACTTTTTTGTAAATAAAGGAGATGCAAAATTTAAAGATATGAAGAACTTAATAGATTTCGTTAGTAAAAATGTTTTAGAAAAGACTGGAATTAGATTAGAAAAAGAAATTAAAATTTTAGAATAATTTGAAAAAAATATTAGTAATATCTGGTGGTATATCTAAAGAAAGAAAGATAAGTCTTGACACGGGCAAACAAGTTGCAAAAGAACTTACTAAAAATGGCTATCTAGTAAAAATTACTGAACCAGATTTTAAATTAATTCAAATAATCAGATTATTTAAACCAGCTGCGATTTTTAATGCTTTACATGGTCAGTTTGGAGAAGACGGTTATATTCAAACTATACTGGAAACAACAGGCATTCCTTATACTCATTCAGGAGTGATATCTTCGGCAATTGCTATGGATAAAGAATTATCTAAAAAAATTTTTATTAAGAATAATATATTAACTCCAAAACATATATTATATTCATTTAATAAATCAAATTTAGATTTTATTAATTTAGTTGAGAGGAAGCTTAAATTTCCAATTGTAATTAAGCCATTAAATGAAGGGTCAAGTGTTAATGTGTTTATTTGTACAAAAAAAAATATTTTAAAAAATTTGAAAAAGCTTAAAAATTATAAAAAGATAATCATAGAAGAATTTATACCTGGAAGAGAAATACAAGCCGCAATTATTGGTAATAAAAAACTTGGTGCAATTGAATTAAAACCCAAAAGGAAATTTTATGATTATCAGGCTAAATATAATTTAAAAGCAAAAACAAAGCATATAATTCCAGTTAACTTATTAAAAAAACAATATAACAAACTAATGAATTTAAGCTTAAAGGCACATAAGTTAATTGGTTGTAGAGGAGTAACACGTTCAGATTTTAAATTTTTTAATGGAAAATTCTATTTACTCGAAATTAACACACAACCGGGTATGACAAGTTTATCATTGGTACCAGAAATAGCAGCATATAATGGTATTAGTTTCATTAATTTATTAGAACTTATTTTAAGAGATGCTTCAATTGAAAAGTAAAAAAATTTATTATTACATTTTTTTATTTTTAATTGTTGGTTCTCTTAATAATAAAAATTTAGATTATAAAACTTTTTTTAAAGTAAGTAATGTAGAAATTGTGGGATTAAGTGAGAAAGAGAATTTAGAAATTTTTAGCAAATTAATGAATTATGAGTTTCCAAATTTGTTATTATTAAATGAATCAACATTTGAAACTTTTTTTGATACTTTTAACAATGTCGAAAAGTATTCTGTATTTAAAAAATACCCATCATCAATATACGTTGAGCTTACAAAAACAAATTTTATTGCATATTTGAATAAACAAGGAAAATATTTTTATATTGGTTCAAATAAGAAATTAATTGAAACAACCAATACTCAAAAAAAAATACCTTTTGTATTTGGAAATTTAGATATTAAAGAATTCTTTGAACTTAGAAAAATAATTGATAAATCAAATTTTAATTATAATACAATTCAAAATTTATTTTTTTTCCCATCCGGCCGATGGGATTTAGAAACACAATCAGGAATTCTAATTAAATTACCTAAAGACAATTTAAAAGAAAAATTAAATTTTTCTTTAAATATTTTAAAAAAAGAAAATTTTAAAAATATTAAAATAATTGACCTCAGACAAAATAATCAGGTAATAATTAATGAAGGATGAACAAACTTTTAGAACCTATCTTTTTTTAAGCAATGAAAAGATAATTATTTGTGCAATTAATCTTGAGGATTTAAAAATAATTTATGAAAAACAGACTATAACAAATAATAAAGCAAGTATTCCAGAACCTAAAGAAATAAAAAGTTTTCTTGATGATAATATCTATAAAATAGAAAAAATTTTAAACAATTTTATTAAAAATATTTATGTTATTCTTGATAATGAAAATTTTGTTTCTATTTATTTATCTATTAAAAATAGTACTACTAATGAATTTATTTCAACTGAAGATTTATCTCATTCGCTGAATGAAGCTAAAAATCAATGCAAAAAAACACTAGAAAATAAAAAAATAATCCATATGTTGATAGAAAAATATTTAATTGATGAAACTGAGTATTTGTCATTACCAAAAAACGTAAAATGTAAAAACTTTTGTCTAGACTTAAAATTTGTATGTCTTCCAAATAATTTTGCTCAAGATTTAGAAGAATTTTTAAAAAAATATCAAATATCAATTCAAAGAATATTGAATGCAACTTATATAAAAGATTTATCTAAGAAGGATGAGAATTTTTTTTTAAAAGCACACCAAATAGTTGAGGGATGTAATGCGAATGAGATAATAATTTCTCATAAAAAACCTAAAATTGCTGGTATTTTTGAAAAATTCTTCAATTTTTTTAGTTAAACTGTATTTAATAGTAACATTTGTTGTTTTTGATTTTATCTACACCACCATTAAAAGAATATCATGTCTTTATTAAATCAAAAAACAATTAAAAATGCTGTAAAACTTGTTGGTATAGGACTTCATAGTGGTAAAAAAGTAAATATTCAAATCAAACCATCAGCTCCAAATACTGGAATTCTTTTTAAGAGAATAGATCTAGAAAATAACAACCTAGTATATCCTAGTTATGCAAATGTGACCAATACATCGTTAAACACAACAATTTCAAATGACTCAGGGGTTAAAATTTCTACAATAGAACACTTAATGGGTGCTTTATTTGGACTAGGTATTGATAATGCGCTTATTGAAATTGATAATGAAGAAGTTCCAATTTTAGATGGATCAGCAAAAATATTTGTTAAAGAGATGATTTCTTCTGGTTTAAGTATTAGTGAGTCTCCTATAAAGATAATCAAGGTTGAAAAAAAAGTTGAAATAGATGATGGCAATAGGAAAATTTCAATTAAACCTTCAAAAATAAGTTTAGATATAGAATTTGAACTTAGATATAAAAACAAGTTAATTGGTAACCAAAAAAACAAAATTAATGTATATGAAGACAATCTAGATGATATTTTTAATTCAAGAACATTTTGTATGTATGAAGATATTGAAAAGATTAAAAGCAAAGGATTAGCAAAAGGTGGAAGCCTAGAAAACGCTATTGTTGTTAAAGATGACAAAGTCTTGAATAAAAATGGTTTAAGAAACCCAAAAGAATTCGTTAACCATAAGATCTTAGATTGCATCGGAGATTTGTATACTTCTGGGTATAGAATGATTGCAAGTATATCTTGCTCACAAGGTGGTCATTTTTTAACAAATGAATTATTAAAAAAAGTATTTGATAATAGAGAAAATTTTTCAATAGTTGAGATTAAGGGAAGAAACTTGCCTCATACTGTCATTGACAGAAGTTTGCTTAGATCTATAGCATAATTTATATATATCTTTATAATTAAGATTTAAATAATAAAATTTTGTATGCTTAAGTTCAATTACATATTAATAGCTTTGATTTTAATTTCGTTGAATTCTTGTAATTCAAAAAAAAATGAAATTTCTGCCATTAAAGAGATAAACCAAAATTTAGAGATGGTTACTGCTTATAGAGATGGATTTGAGGCTTTAGAAAAAAATGACCATTACTATGCATCAAAAAAATTTTTAGAGGCTGAGCTTTTATTTCCCCAGTCTCAGTGGGCACCAAAAGCAGCATTGATGGCCGCCTATTCATATTACTTGCAAAATTTTTATGCAGAGTCTCTTTTGAATTTAGAAAGATTTTTAAAAACTTACCCAAAAGATAAAAACACAATTTATGCTCATTATCTTATTGCTATGTGCTATTATGAGAATATTGAAGATGAGAAAAGAGATATAGAACCTCTTTTAAAGGCAAAAGATAAATTTATTTTTATTAAGAAAAATTACCCAGAAACTGATTTTGCATTAGACTCAAAATTTAAGATTGGACTCATAGACAATATTTTAGCTTCAAAAGAATTATACCTAGGTAGACATTATATTAAAAAAGGAAAATGGATTGCCGCAATTAACAGGTTTCAAAATGTTTTAGAGATATATGAGCAGACCGTCTTTGTAGAAGAAGCATTGCATAGGTTGGTAGAAATTAATTATAAGATCGGACTTTTAGAACAGTCACAAAAATATGCCAATTTGTTAGGTTATAATTATCTTTCAGGCAAATGGTATGAAAAATCATACAAAGTTTTTAATAAAACTTATGAAGAAAAAAATTTTAAAAAGCCCAAAAAAGAGAAGAAAGGTGTAATTAGTAAATTTAAAAAACTTTTTGATTAATATGGATAAAAATTTGATCAAAAAAAGATATAGAGATAAAATTAAGTCTTTAAATTATTTTAATAAGAAATATTTTGATGAAAACATTTCTGAAATAACTGACACAACTTTTGATAAACTTAAAAAAGAAATAATTGAGTTAGAGAATAAATATAATTTTTTGAAAAGTGCTAATTCTCCACTGTTTACTGTAGGTTTCAAGCCTTCAAAAAATTTTAAGAAGATATCTCACAGAAAGCCTATGCTTTCGTTAGCTAATGCTTTTAACGAAGATGATTTAATTAATTTTGAAAAAAAAGTTTTTAATTTTTTAGGTAAAGAAAAAGATCAGTTTAAAATTGAATATAGCGCCGAACCAAAAATAGATGGTATTTCAGCATCTTTGATTTATAAGAATGGTAAGTTAGTTTCAGGGTTATCAAGAGGAGATGGTAAACAAGGAGAAGATATTACTGCTAACCTTAAAACTATTGATGATATACCAAAAACTATTTTATCCGAAGATTTTCCTAGTGAAATTGATATAAGAGGTGAAGTATTTATTAAGAAAAGTGATTTTGAAAGATTAAAAGAAAAATTTGCAAATCCTAGAAATGCAGCCTCTGGTTCTTTAAGACAAAAAAATCCTGAAGACACAAAAAAAATTCCTCTAAAATTTATTGCTTATACATTTGGTTTTCAAAAAGGTATAAAAATTAATACACAATATGAGTTTTTAAAAAAACTCAGTGAGTGGGGTTTCAAAACAAATCCTTTTAATAAATTAATAACAGGCATTAAAGATTTGATTGTAAACTATAACTCAATAGAAAATAAAAGAGGAGATATAGATTTTGATATTGATGGAGTAGTTTATAAAATTAACGATTTGAAAATACAAGATCGCTTGGGTAGTGTCGCAAATGCACCAAGATGGGCAATCGCACATAAATTTTCTGCAAATAGTGGATTTTCAAAAATAATTGATATAGATGTCCAAATTGGACGAACAGGTGCTTTAACACCTGTGGCAAAGATTAATCCAGTTAATGTAGGTGGTGTTATTGTTTCAAATGCTACATTACACAATGAGGACGAAATTATTAGAAAAGATATAAGAGTTGGAGATACTGTAGTGGTGGAGAGAGCTGGAGATGTGATACCCCATATTAAGTCTATTGTCTTAAAAAAAAGATTGAATAATTCTAAAAAATTTGTATTTCCAAATAAATGTCCATCATGTGGTTCTTTAACTGTAAAAGAGTTTAATTTAACTACAAGAAAAAAGGATGTTGTTAGAAGATGTTCCAGTGAAGGTTTTGAATGTAATAAAGTTGCAGAAGAAAAAATTAAACATTTTGTATCAAAGGAAGCTTTAAATATTGAGGGTTTTGGAAAGAAAATAGTCGAAAATTTTTGTAAATTGAAATTAATAAAATTGCCTCAAGATATATTTAATTTAGATTTTAATAAAATTGAAGAAATGGATGGTTGGGGCAAACAATCAATTTCCAATTTAAAATATTTTATTGAGTCTTCTAAAAATACTTCATTTGATAAATTTATATACGCTTTAGGAATAAGACATATTGGTCTAGAAAATGCTAAACTTATATCAAAACACTTGGTATCACCTAAAAATTTTTTTAATTTATCAACTAATGATCAAATTAATGAGTTATTAATAATTGATGGCATTGGAGAAACACAAATTGAATCAATTAAAAATTTCTTTTCTAACAAGACAAATTTAGAAGTTTTAGGTAAACTTAAAAAAATACTAAAAATAAAAGATAATATCCCATTAAAGAATAATGGGTTTTTAACAAACAAAACCTTTCTTATAACAGGCAAACTAAAAGGAATAAGCAGAGCAGAAACTAAGTCATTAATTGAGCAAAATTCTGGCTCAATAGTTAGCAGTGTTTCAAAAAAACTAAATTATCTCTTGGTAGGAGATAAGCCAACAAAAAGAAAAGTAGATTTAGCAAAAGAATTAAATATTAAAATAATAAACCAAAAAGAACTATTAAAAATGCTAGATAAAACTAGCTAGCCATTTTTTTTCATTTCTATTTAAAAATGGCGAAATTTTTGAGTAAACCTCAAGATGATAATTAAAAAGATAACTTTTTTCTTTATTTGTCAAAAGTTTAGAATTTATCAAATCTTTTTCTATTGGAGCAAGTGTTAAATTTTCAAATGATAATTTTTTTTTAATTTTATTTACAAATATTAAATTTTCTATCCTAATTCCAAATTTTCCTTTTCGATAATACCCAGGTTCATTGCTTATGATCATTCCTTTTTCAATTTTTACAGTGTTATTTTTTGTAATTGATTGCGGACCCTCATGAACATTTGAAAAAAAACCAACTCCATGACCAGTTCCGTGAGCATAATCTAGACCATCTTTTTTTAAAAATTTTCTTGCTCTTTCATCAATTTTTTTTCCATTGTCGTAGTTTTTAAGATCGCTTGTTACAACTGCTATATGACCTTTTAGTACTTTAGTAAAAATATTCTTGATATAATTTTTTTGATTATCAAAGCAAATAGTTCTAGTTACATCTGTAGTTCCATATTTATATTGTCCACCGGAATCACAAAGAAAAATATCTTTTTTACTTATTATCCTATTACTTTCTTTTGAAGGTATGTAATGTGGTAAAGCACCATTAGGTCCTGCACCAGATATTGTTTGAAAACTTGGTTTTAAATAATCTTTATGAAGTTTACGAAACTTTTCTAGTTTCTGTTTTGCATGAATTTCAGTTATTTTCTTTTTATTTATTTTTTTTATCCAAAATAAAAATTTTGTTAGTGCAATACCATCTTTTATATGGGAGCTTTTCATATTCTCTATTTCTATAGAATTTTTAATAGCTTTTAATATATAACAAGGGTCAGTTTCATTTAATATTTTAAATTTTGAGTTAATTATCAATCTATTTGATATTGAGCATGTTTGTTTATCAACAATAAAACCAGATCCTTTAAGACTTGAAACTAATTTTTCGAATTTTTGAGGTTCAATTATTTGTTTTTTTTTTAATTTTTTTTCAATTATTAATTTTGAAACTTTGGAATTATTTGTAATGAGAAAAAATTTTCCTTGTTTACCAACTAAACATCGACAATTTGGCACCGGACTATTAGGATTATCCCAAGCCCTGATATTTAAAAGCCAGGCAACATTTTCTGGATTACTGATAAATAAATAATCACACCTTTTTTTTCTCATTATTTTATTCAATTTTTTTATTTTAGAAATGTGAGAATGACCCGCAATATCATCAGGTATTGAGAAATATTTATTTATTTTAATTTTTCTTTTTTTGTAAATTTTATCTATTAAATTATTTTTAATAAATTTTATTTTAATACTTTTATTAAAATAATATTCTAACTGATTTTTTGTGAATAAACTTGGATCAACACCTAGGATTATATTTTTAATAATTTTAGATGGTAAGCATTTGTGAATTTCTATAATTTTAAATTCTTTTCCTGATTGTTTCTGAGCTTGAAAAGTATATCTTCCATCAACAAATAGATAATTTTTTTCTTCTAGAACTATAGCTATACCTGCGGTTCCAGTAAAATTGGAAATAGCTTTTAATCGATCTGGCTCAGCATACTCTGAAAAAAATTCATCGTTTTTAGGTATTACGTATCCATTAATTTTAAATCTTTTAAAATTTCTTCTTAATGTCTCAATCTTTTTTTTTTTCATTTAATTCTTTTTTGATAACGTATCCAACCAGGACTTCTTGTATTATCTCCACTTTCAAAGTCTTGATTAAATTCAAAATCATCATCATTATCTCTTGTGTCATTGAAAAAAGAATTCTTTTCTAAAAACTTTTCTGGGAGTTCGTCTACAAATCTTGACGCCATACTGTCAATCCAATCTCCTTGATAAAATCTGTTCATTGAAAATGAAACTATTGCAAGTTTTTTTGCTCGAGTGATACCAACATATGCAAGTCTTCTTTCTTCCTCTAAACCATTATGGCCTTTCTCTTCAATAGATTTTTGATTAGGAAAAAGACCTTCTTCCCAGCCAGGAAGAAAAACCACATCAAACTCCAAACCTTTGGCAGCATGCATCGTCATCATATTCACTTTCTCACCTTCCCAATCTTGATCAATAGAAGTTGCAAGTGCAACATGTTCTAAAAAACTTTCTAAATTGTCAAATTCTTTCATTGCACTCAAAAGTTCTTTTATATTCTCAAGTCTGTTTTCATTTTCCAAGTCTTTTTTATTTTTTAAGAGAGCAGAGTAACCTGACTCATCTAAAATAATTTGTAATAGTTTAATATGACTAATTTTTTTTATATTTAAATCATCTCTCCATTTAGACAAAAGATTTATAAGTAGAGTTAAACCAATTTTTGCTTTGGGCTTGATTAAATTTTGCTCCACCATTTTTTTTGAAGAGTCTTCCAAACAAAAAAAATTTTCTTTTGAAAATTCATGAATCGATTTCATAGTACTATCTCCTATTGACCTTTTAGGATTATTGACAATTCTTTCAAATGCAAGATCATCTTTTGCTTGATGAATTACTCTCAGATAAGCTATACAATCTTTTATTTCTGCTCTTTCATAAAACTTTGTGCCTCCCAAGATTCTATAAGGCATTCCAATTTTTAAAAAACGCTCCTCAAACTCTCTTGTTTGAAATATTGCTCTAACAAGTATTGAAATATTATTTAAAGAATATTTTTTTTTTATTTTTTCAATTTCATCTGAAATTCCTACCGACTCATCTCTACCATTTTTATAACAATTTAATTTCACTAAGTTTCCCTCTTCCATTGTAGTTCTAAGATTTTTTCCAACCCTATTTTGATTGTTTGAAATCAAGTTTGATGCAACAGAAAGAATATTTTGTGTAGATCTATAATTTTCTTCAAGTCTAATGACCTTTGTGTTCTCGTATACTTTATCAAATTCTAAAAAATTTTTAATCTCTGCTCCTCGCCAACTATATATTGACTGATCATCATCACCAACACAACATATGTTTTTATTTTTTTCAGATAATAGATTTAACCATTTACTCTGAATCAAATTAGTGTCTTGATACTCATCTACCAAAATATATTTAAAATTTTTTGAGTAAATATCTCTTATATCCAAATGTTTTTCTAGAATTTTAACTACATGTAAGATTAAATCTCCAAAATCACATGAATTTAATTCAGTTAATTTCTTTTGGTAAATCTTATAAATTGGAAGAATGGTTTTTTCATATATTTCTTTTTGATTGATAATTACTTCATTTGGATAAAAGCCTTTATTTTTCCATCGATCAATTACAGTTAAAATATACTTTGGTGCTAGTTGTTTAATATCTATATTTTCAGCTTTACAAATATTTTTAATTAATCTGTTTTGATCATCGGTATCAATAATAGTAAAATTTGAGTTCAAATTAACTGCGGAAGCGTGTTTTCTTAAAAGTTTTGCGCACACGGAATGAAAAGTACCAAGCCATGAAAGACCTATTGCCGTAGTACCAAGTATTTTACTTACTCTAATTTGCATCTCTTTTGCTGCTTTATTTGTAAATGTGACAGCAAGTATTTGATTAGGGTAAGCTTTATTTTCTCTAATTATATTAGCTATTCTAGTTGTGAGAACCTTTGTTTTTCCAGATCCAGCACCAGCAACAATAAGTAGAGGCCCATCTAGATGCATTACAGCCTCTTTTTGAGCTTTATTTAAGTTTTTTAAATAATCAGAGTTTACCATTTAAAATTTTTAATTATAAGTTGTCTCAATTAATATGAACAAACATAATTCATTTATTAAAAAAATTATTAAACAAATCTTATCCATAAATAACTTAATAGAAAGTTATTTTAATAGAATTAGAAATCTTAAATTACGAAATTTAATAAGCAATAATAGAGTTTTTTTTGGTTTTAGTGCAGCTGTTATTTTGACACTGAGCTATTTTCTATTACCAACAATACACAACAAAGATGTGGTCCGTTTGAAAATACAGAATCATATTGATAAAAAGTATGATTTTAAAATAAAGTTTAATGAAAAAATTAGATATGGTTTATTACCCAAGCCTCATTTCACAACAAAAAATCTATCAATTATGAGAGGAAAAAATGAGATAGGGCTCTCCAAAAATTTTAAAGTATTCATAGGATTAAACAAACTATTTTTCATCGAGGACATTAAGATTAAAGATTTGGTTTTCAAAGGTGCAGATTTTAAAATGACAAAAGAAGATTTATCATTTTTTTTTGGACTTTTAAAAACGGAACCAAATGCAAACAATATTATCTTCAAGAATAATAATATTTTTTTCAAGGGTAAAGACGACAAAATATTATTTTTGAATAAAGTTTATAATGGCAAATTTTCATATGACTCCTATAATCTTGAAAATAATTTAGTATCCAGAAATGAGATATTTAATATTCCATATAAACTAGTAATAAAAAATAATAAGTATAATCAAGATTTTTTAACAGTACTAAGTTCGAAAAAAATAAGATTAGATATTGAAAATTATATAAATTATGAGAGTCAAATTAAAGATGGATCAATAGAAATTTCATTTGTTAACAAAAATACTACTATTGAATATAAGCTTAAAAAGAATTCACTAGTTTTCAATACAAAAAATATGGAAACATTAAAAGGTTTCATGGATTTTAAGCCATTCTATTTTTCAGCAAACTTTAATCATGATGGTTTGAGTACTAAAAATTTGTTTAATACAGACTCAATATTTGTAAATTTAATAAAGTCAAATATTTTTAATAATAAAAATATAAATGCAAATATAGATGTAAATATTAAAAAAATAACAAATATTAATGAACTTAATAATCTCTTTTTGAAGATAAATTTAGAAGAGGGGCTTATAAGCTTGGAAGACTCGAGTATTAATTGGAAGGATGATTTAAAGATAGTTTTAACAGAAAGCTTTTTGAGCAATGACAGTGAAGGAATAAATTTAATTGGTAAAATAAATTTAGATTTTAACAATTTAGACGCTTTATATAAATCATTTCAAATTCAAAAAAAAAATAGGAAAAAAATTAAAAAAATTGAAATAGATCTAATTTATAATTTTGATCAAAATAAAATCAGATTTGATAATCCACGAGTTGATGGTGAACCTAATTCAAAATTAGAGAATTATATA
>TARA_B100001057_G_scaffold343097_1_pt1 | contig 13157 bp, 4 predicted proteins | sample TARA_B100001057 | Tara Oceans TARA_B100001057 (sample SAMEA2621839) | marine metagenome | biome: marine biome (ENVO:00000447); feature: surface water layer (ENVO:00002042); material: "saline water (ENVO:00002010), including plankton (ENVO:xxxxxxxx)" | depth 5 m
GCGCTCGGCATTCTCCGCTCTCACTCGCTCGACAGTCGTGAAGTGGTCCTAGGTCACACCGTTTCCGGTCGACCAGAATCACTTGCTCGGGCTACCGAAATGGTTGGGCTTTTCATTAACACGCTCCCCGTTCCTCTTTCTCTTTCTCCCTCTCAAAAGATCATCCACTGGCTGCAAGGCCTGCAGGAGCAGCAAGCCGAAGCATCAGAATATGAGCATGTCTCACTTCGGAACATTCAGACTTGGACCAATGGCGGCGCTCCTCTTTTCGACTGGCTCTTCGTGCTCGAGAGTTACCCGCTCTCGCCCGATGCCGTGGAAGAAGAGAAAGAGCTCAGCCTCACCGGCATTGACTTTGATGAGTGGACTCACTTCCCCCTGAGCATTCTAGCCTCCGAGGGCGACTCTCTCACCATCAAGGCAAAGTTTCAAACAAGCGCCTTCTCTCGAGAGGAAATTAACCGCCTCCTCGCTGACTTCTACTCCCTTCTGCAAATTTTCCTGCAAAAACCAGAAACGCGCTTAGGGGAAATTACGCTTGCTACGGAAACTGAACGTCAACAGATCAGAAAGTGGAACGACACCGAGAAGGCATGGCCCACTGAGATCAAGACGATCCGAGATAAAATAGAGCTACATCGCACCTCTTCATCAGAAGCAGTTCGTTTTGAAAATGAGTCACTCAGCCATCAAGAGCTCCACCAGAAAGCGGATCAACTTGCGGCTCATCTCAAGGAACTCGGAGCCGGACCCGAAAAACCAGTCGCCGTTTATCTTGAGCGCTCCAGTGAACTCCCGCTCTCCATCCTCGCCATTCTTAAAGCAGGCGCAGTTTATACGCCTCTGGACCCTTCTTACCCGAAGTCTCGTCTCGAAGCACTCCTTCAAGAATGCTCCCCCAGTGTTCTCATCACAAATCGTGCAAAACACCTTCCAGCACTTTCGTCAAGCTGCCCGGTGATTGATTGGGACACCTTTGTCCCCGATGACCACCAAAAACTCAGGCACTTGGTCGAGCTAGACCCTCAGCAAGCCGCCTACCTCATCTACACCTCAGGATCAACAGGGCAACCTAAGGGAGTGATCAACACCCACCAAGCCATTCGGAATCGCCTCCTCTGGAAACAGGAGAAATACCAACTTCAAGCCAAGGACCGCGTCCTCCAAAAGACACCGGTGGGCTTCGATGTCTCCGTCTGGGAATTCTACTGGCCCCTCATGAATGGAGCTAGCCTCGTAATTGCTCCACCTGAAATTCATCGTGATAGCGAGGAACTCGCGGCTCTCATCCAACGCGAAAAAATCACAGTTCTGCACTTTGTCCCACCGATGCTCGATGCGCTCCTCGACGTCGCGACAGTGGCCGACTGCTCCAGCCTGCGGCTCATCCTCTGCAGTGGGGATTCACTGACTCCTAGGATCGTTGAACGCTGTCGCGAAAAGCTTCCCCACGCAGCCCTCCATAATCTCTATGGCCCCACGGAAGCGGCTATCGATGTCACCTCCTGGGCCTATGACTCTGAGCTAAAACCAACCATCATCCCAATCGGGCACCCTATTTCTAACACCGCGATCCATCTTCTCAATCAGGACCTCCATGAAGTCACACAAGGAGCGGAGGGAGACCTCTACATCGCCGGACAAAATCTCGCACGCGCATACGCAAACCGCCCAGACCTTACGGCAGAGAGCTTTATCCCGAACCCATTTCGCTCGGATCAATCCACTTCCGAGCTTCTCTACCGCACTGGCGACCGCGCCCGCTATCTGGATGATGGCTCTCTGGAATTCCTCGGCCGTAACGATCATCAAGTCAAAATAAGAGGACAGCGGGTCGAACTCAGCGAGATCGAGACTGCCCTCCTCCAGCACACCTCGATCGAGCGGGCTATCGTCACCTTCGAGGAAGAGCGCTTGACCGCATACGTGAGCGGAAAAGGGCTCGAGACTGATTCCGCCTCCTCTTTCGCAGATGATCTCAGAGAGAACCTCACGGAAGCGATGATTCCTCAGCATTGGTTCACAATCGAAAAATGGCCTCTAACCTCCAATGGCAAGATCGATCGGAAAGCACTCCCAAAAGTCTATTCCCATCATCACGATCAACTTGAGGAACTCAGTGGGGACACTCAATTGGCACTCGCCGCCATCTGGCAGGAAGTTCTTAAGCTTGAAAAAATTGGTGCGAACTCCCACTTTTTCCGCCTTGGCGGGCACTCTCTAACTGCGACCAGAGTAAACACTCGTATCAAAAAACACTTCGCGCTCAAACTCCCCCTCCGCGCCATTTTTGAGTTTCCCGTTTTAGCGGACCTCGCTCAACATCTTGATGAGTCGAGCTCATCAAGTGAGGAGACATCCGACCATCTTGAAATTAAAATCTAGCCCCTCATCGCCATGAACCTCTATCGCATGGGACGCCCTTTACCTGATACAGGTCGCCGCATCTTTTGCCTACCGCCGGCTGGGACTGGAGCGAGCACCTTTTACCCACTCATGGAGCTAGAAAATGAAGGCACCATCATTTGCCCCGTCTCACTCCCAGGCCGTGAAGGGCGAGCCCAAGAAGCCATTCCTCGCTCACTACCGGACCTCGCGCACCAACTAGCCTGTGAACTCACTCCCTTTCTTTCTCAACCATACTGCCTGCTAGGGTATAGCATGGGCGCCCTTTTAGGATATGAAATGATTCGCTGCTGGCAAGAATGGGGAATCGACCTCCCCGACTCCCTTTTCACCATTGCCTGTCGCGCACCTCATAGCCCGTTTTCCAGACGACTATCCAACCTTTCTTCGCCCGACTTTCGTCAAGCCGTGAGCCGACTAGGAGGCCTCCCCAACATCATCCTAAATGATGAAGAAACGATGTCTCTCTACGAACCTCTCCTACGCAGCGACTTCAAAAACTGCGAGAACTACCAGCTTGAAAAATCCACCCCGGTTCCCTCTAAAATCCACGCCGTCGTCTCAGCTCAAGACGAGCTCCTGACGCTTGAAGATGCGGAAGCATGGCAACATTACTCGGAAAATGAATTCTCCTTAACAGTACTCCCAAATGCCTCACACATTCTCACTCCAGCACAGCTTAAAAAGACCTTCGCCAACTTCATCAAATCATGAAAAAGCGCATCATCATCGGCATCTTTCTTACCACTGCCGTGTTCTTCCTCTACCTCTTTTTTACCGGAAGATTTGCCCCCCCGAATCCTCTCCCCTCGAAGACACTCTCCAGTTATAAATTACCCGAGAAGATTGATCGTTCACCGAAGGCACAAGCACAAGCAGCTCGTGATTTTCTCTCCCTCCTTGATGAACACATGAGGGAACAAACGCAGTTTCCACTCGACTCCCCGGAGCGTAAAAAATGGACAAACCATCCTCCCAAGCACAGTGAAAAAGGAGCACGCTTAGGTGACCTTACACAGAAACAAATCGAAGCAGGCCTCCATCTTCTCTCCACCATCCTCAGTAAAGAGGGCTTCTATCGCGTGAGAAATGTCCCTCTTGCTGATGACCACATCGTCCCTGAAGGAAAACGCTATGTTGGCTTTGGCGCTGAGGACTTCCGGCTCGTCATTTTCGGCGAACCCGCAGAGGACTCGCCCTGGGCCGTGCAATTTGATGGCCACCACCTAGCGGTGAATATCAACATTCATGGCAACCAAATGTCGCTCTCACCATCCCTCATTGGGACCGAGCCTCATCAGTTTCACCTCGATGGTGAAGTCATCCGTCCGATCAAAGCCTTCACAGACAAGGCCTACGCCCTCATCCAGAGTTTAGCCGGTGAGCAAAAGAAAAAGGCCATCATCTCGGAAACAAGCGAAGACACTCAACTCGCGGAGCCAGAATTCGATGGTTTTATCCCTGATCTCCAAGGCATCAAAGGGGCTGAACTTTCTTCTTCTCACAAAGCGCAGCTTCTAGGCCTCATCGCAGAATACGTTCGCAGCCTTCCCGAACACGCCGCCCAAGTTCGTATCCAACAACTCAAAGCGGAAATCAATGAAATTCACTTTTCATGGTGTGGTCCCACTACCGAAAAGAGTGCCATTTCCTACCGAATCCAAGGCCCCTCTCTGATCATCGAGTATGCTTGTCAGCTCTTTATTCCCGAGCGCCCTTTTGATCATATTCACACCATCTATCGTGACCCCAGTAATGAATACGGACACAGATTTATGAACCCTTCGACTCGCGACTAATCCAAAAAAACAATAGTAATTTTCGTAACCGAACACTCATCGACCCCGACAATTCCCTTTACCATCTATGCGACTACTCATGCATGACTAATCACACAATCTCTCTTAACCTCTATCGATAAAGCTCACCCTTCTTTTTCATTCGCCCTCCTATTTAGTTCAATGGGTCTCGCCCAAGCGGCAACCGTATGGAGCTTGAGCGACCCCAATGTCACCGCGGTCAACTTTACGCAACCCGCCCCCGGGATAGGTCACGAAGTAGCACCTGGCATCATTCTAAATCGAGATAACAGACGCGGCCTCTACAATTCTGCTACGGAAGGAATATTCAGTTTCTTGAATAGCCCCGGAGGCATCCGCTTTCAAACAATGCCGTTGGAGCTAGCATTCAGGCAACGAACCATACCAACCTCACCTTTGGGGTCTGGGCCGATAGTCTTGGCGCCGCGGGTAATCTTCAGACAAATATTCTCACAGGTCCGGCCGTTCTTCACCTCACGGGCGACGACATCTACCTTGATATCCAATTTACGGCATGGGACAGAGCCGTTTCTGACGGTGGCCAAGCTGGCTTCACTTTTGACAAGAGCCTCAGCACCAGTCCCGGAACCGAGCTGTAGCCTCCTCGCCGCGATTGCCTCAGCCTACCTACTATTTCGGAGGAAAAGACATTAATCACCGCGATCCTTAGCCTAAGATTTCCCCCATTCATAAGTCCGCCAGCGCCAGACTAAAAAGAGAGCTTTCAGCGCCTCTTCTGCTAGCAAGACGTACCAAAGCCCTGACACTCCAAAACCAGCTTCCACCACCAGAAAGTAAGCGATAGGCACGCTCAATCCCCACATCATGATTTGAGTTCCCACCACGGGCACGACCACATCTCCCACCGCTTTGAGCGAATAGTATAAGATCGTATTCACCGCGCTAAAGGGTTGCACAAAGATGGTAATGAGAAGCAATTCGCCCGCCAGCCCGATCACCTCTTTCTGCGTCGTGAATAGACTTAAGAGGGGCTCTCTTCCAAAATACAGAAAGGTCGCCGCCATCATCGTGATCATCGTTGCGACTACCGAAGAATGCACGATGCAGCGGCTCACTGCTTTCCAGGTTTTCGCCCCGTAGCGATAGCCTACCATCACCTCATTGGCTTGACTAATCGACATCAGTAAAACGGTGAGAAAGTTATTCAAAGCCAGAGTGAACGTCCGGCTCAGCACCATCACTACGCTGATCCCCGCAATGAAGCTCACGAGAATAATCTGATAAAACCCATAAGCTAAGTTATCCAGCGCACCTGGCCAAATAAGGGTAAACATTTGCCGCAATCTTTGGCAGGAACTAGTCCAACTTCGCTTCCAAAAATGGGGCTGAATCTTCAAGGTTCGCGCAAAGACTATGATTAATAAGACGACCGCGATTGCTCGGACAAAGAGAGTGGCCAAGGCTGACCCCTCCACCCCTAGCTCAGGAAACGGCCCGATCCCAAAGATTAAGAGATAAGCAAAAGGGAGGTAGCCTCCATAAGCCAGTAATCCCAACCACAGTAAAATCCGAGTTCTCCCGTAGGCCCGCAAAGTCGCAGTTCCGGCAATCATAATCCCATTAAAAAAAATGGTGAATCCTCCCACTCGCAGATAAATTTCCGCACCCTCAGCGGCTTCAGGCGGACAATTGATGGCCTGAATCCACCAAGGAGCACCGAGGAAAAGAACAAAGCCGAGAACCAATCCGATCAAAGCATTTCCGACCATTGCGGTTTCCGCAAACCGCCTGGCCTCAATTTCCCGCTTCGCGCCGAGGCTTCTTGAAATCAGGACAACTGCCCCCGCTGCGAAAAATGCCGAAAGATCAAAAGCGACGAGTAATATCTGATTGGCGATACTCACTGCGGCAGCCGCATTCTCAGAATATGCGCTGATCATCATAGTATCGACCAACATCGCGACCATGCCAATCAGAGCGCTCAACAGCAAGGGAGTGCTCAGCTGCAATAAAGTCTGATCAGTTCCCCTTTCCTCACTCATCGCCCTCAAAGCTAAAGTCTACTTGACCTGCGATATCGGCCAACTGTCCCTCATCCAGCCCATAGAGATTCTCAGAGAGCGGATCATCCGCGCCCTTAAGCTGCTCCAGAAACTCTTCCAGTATTTCAGTGACCTTTTCTCTTTTTAAAAATCGCGGATCAAAAATCCATTCTCCCTTTAAGGTGTTCTCCTCAAGCCAGCAATTTATCAACATCGGATAAGCGGGACGATTATTACGAGCGACTGTTCTACCCGGGACTTTGTTCCGCTCGAATCCGCCGCCTTTGAACCCGGCATCGACCCGACCCAAAAAGTTAAATCCAAGCGACGGACTGATCTGTAGAGAAGATTCCTCTTCCAAGTATCGGAGTATCCCGTAACTCACTCCACCATGAGGCACCTGCGCCAGATCATCTTCAATTTCCTGACAGAGTTCCCGAAAATCGCTCTCCTCCAGATTTCTGATCACGAAAGGATAGATCGCCGTCATCCATCCCACCGTTCGCGAGAGGTCCGGCGACTCCCCTGGCCCCTGAAAATCTCGTCCATGAGACTCCAGCATCACCGTCACGCGATCTCCCTCGCACAGCGCCGATAAGGCTCGCCCAGCGGAGGCTAAAAGAATGGGTAAATCAACCTCACAACCATCGAGCTCAAATTCAATCTCTTGGCTGCCTTCTCCTTCACCCTTCTTCAACGAGAGGGTCTGTGAATCCTGCACCACGCCCTGCCAATATCGGGTATCTTCCTTGGACCATTCGACCGAGCTTGGCAGAAGCTTCGCCCAAGCCTCATAGCTTATCGTTTTTACTGGCAGATAGGCACGCTCACCTCGCTCCATCTGTTGGTAAACCAACTGTAAGTCATCCAACAAGATTCTCCATGACACCGCATCAATCACAGTATGATGCGCGATTAAGCAGAGTCGTATCGTACCATCCGCCTCCACACTCGCGGCGAACTTGATCAAGGGGAAATTTTCGAGCGCGAAGCTCTCTTGCAGAGCAGCGACCTCAGCTTCGAACGCCTCTGGCGGGAACCACTCAATCCTTGGTTTTTCAAATGGTGCAATCTTAAGTTCGTTCCCAATCCAGCACATCCGCAAGGCATGATGATATTCCACGACGGCACTCCACGCTTCTTCCAGTATGCCTCGATCAAGAGCCGTTGTGCTTCTCAAGGCAATCGCCTGATTAAAATGCTGAGGGGAATCCATCCCCAATTCACGGAACCAACGTTGGATCGGAGGCGCTGTAAAAGGCGCTCCACTCGGTTCGGTGAGAGACTCGTCTAAAATAACCTGACCTTCAGAAATTACAGCCGCCAGTTCACTCACAGTTTGATGCTTGAATAACTCGGCTGGAGAAACATCCATCATCGAACGCTTAAGCCGACTGACAATCTGCAACGCGAGAATGGAATCACCGCCTAACTCAAAAAAATTATCGTACAGCCCCACCGATTCCACCGGTAAGACCGACTGCCAAATCTCACGCACCCGCTCTTCCACTTCACTTCCTAGGCCATTCTCTCCCGAAGAAGCATGCTGAACCCAAACAGGAGCAGGTAAGGCAAATCGGTCCAGCTTCCCGTTTGAAGTCAAGGGAAGAACTGGGATCGCGACAAAAACCGAAGGCACGAGATGAGGCGGGAGAACTCTTACCAGATCGCTTTTCCAATCCTTCTCTTCCCCCACGACATAGGCCACCAAACGCTTATGGCCACTCTCATCATCCAGAGCTAGCACTGCTGTCTCGCGGACACCTCCGATTTTCAGAAGAGCTTGCTCCACTTCGCCGGGCTCAATTCGGAAGCCTCGCACCTTTACCTGCTGATCAATCCTTCCAAAAAACTCCAGCACCCCATCACGACGCCAACGCACGCGATCTCCCGTGCGATAGAGCGTCAAGTTTGCGTCACGTAATTCATCAGACCGAGGATCGAAAAAAGGATTTGGGACGAAGACCTCTGCAGTGAGACTCGCTTGATTCGCATAGCCGCGCGCGAGCCCTTGCCCTCCCAGATAAAGCTCCCCTTCCGCTCCTTGAGGAACCAACTGCAGGTCAGCGTCTAGGATGTAAACCTGAGTCTCATGAATCGGCCGACCAATTGGGGTCTTTTTAAGGTCAAAAAGCTCTCTTTTAGAAAAGTGATGACAGCAGGTAAACGTCGTCCCCTCGGTAGGACCATAGCCATTAATTAGCTGCGTTTCAGGCCAAAGTTCCGCGGCCATCTTGAGGTGCTCAGGGGAAAGAGTATCGCCACCGGCAAGTAATTGCCGCAGCCCCGAAAAGCCCGTCATTCTCTCCTCAACCGCGAGGTGAAATAGACCCGCCGTCAGCCACAAGCTAGTCACACCATGCTCTTGAACGAGCTCTGCCAGCTCATCGAGCGAAGGAGTCGCACGGCCAGCAAGCACCAGAGTCCCTCCATTCAGGAGCGGGCCCCAGGTTTCAAAAGTCGAGGCATCGAACCCCAGCGGTGCAGCCTGCAAGAAAACGTCTTCCGGCCGAAAGCTCGCATAAGACGTCTCCTTCACCAAGCGAACGACCGCCCGATGCGGCACCTCCACTCCTTTAGGTAAACCCGTTGAACCTGAGGTGTAGAGAAGGTAAGCGAGCTGATCAGCCTCAACTACTTTCCTTTCTTTTTGAGGAATTTCACTCAGCGAAAGGTAGAATCCCTCACCGTTTCCAAATGAGAAAATAGCAGAACCACTAAAGCGCTCCTCTAGTAACAGACAATCATCCGATAGCACCCATCCAATTTCCGCATCTCTCAAAGTCCAATCTAAACGAACTGCCGGCAAATCGACCTCCAAAGGAACATAAAGCCCTCCTGCCTTTAGGACTCCGATGATCGCCGCCATCGTCTCAATCGAACGGACTGCCATCACTCCCACCCGAGACTCCTGACCCACACCACGCTCAACCAGTAAATCAGCCCAACGCTGGCTTAGGAGATCAAGTTCTTTGTAGCTTACTTTTCGGACACCTGAAATCAGAGCCACCGCATTTGGCTGCTCTCTCACCTTTTGAGAAAATTGCTCCGTAATCGTTCCCTCAGCTTTACCAACCCCTCCTTTACCAAGAGTGATCAACTCATCTTCAACGCTTCGATCATGGATCGGAATCGCCGAAAGTGGCTGCTCTAACAAGCGAGGGAAATTCTCTAACAAGCGCGCAAAATCGCGACCAATCTGGCTGATCGTCTCCGGTGAAAACAGGTCACTCCGATACTCCCAGCGAGCTCTCAAAACGCCCTCCTTTTCCGCTATCGCGAGGCTCAAATCAAATTTTGAAAGGCTGTGATCGAGAGTGATCGGAGACCATTGCACCCCGGTCAAAGTCAGCTTCTCGAGCGGCGCGTTTTGAAGGGTGAAAAGAACCTGAAAAAGAGGGCTCGAAGCACGACTCCTCGGAGCTGCAACTCGCTCCACAACGTCTTCAAAGGGCACCTCTTGATGTTGATACAGCGCCAGCGTCTCATCTCGCATTTGTAGAAGAAGATCCCTCAAAGTGGGATTCCCTCCCAAATCAGGCCTTAAAACCAAGGTGTTTACAAACAGCCCTATCACCTCTTCAAGGTCCTGCCGCGGGCGATTCGCAATAGGTGTCCCGATCCCAAAGTCATAACCGGCCCCATAGCGATACAGCAGCACCGAGAAGGCCGTCGCCAGCGTCATAAATAAGGTCGTCCCCTCACTCCGACCAAGTTCCACTAACGCTTGATAAGTGCTTTCATTGATCTCCAACTCATCAGTTGCCCCATCGTGGCTTAATTCAGCAGGTCTTGTGAAATCGAGAGGGAGCGCAATCTGGGCCGGAAGCCCTTCCAGTTTCTTTTGCCAAAAATTGAGTCCTCTGCTCCGGTCCTGAGTCGATTGCCAATGCGAGTAATCAACGTAGCGCAACCGCCTTTCCCCCTGATCCAGAGTCCCCGTCTCGTATGCCTTCGAGAGTTCCCTCACCAAGAGACCCAGTGACCAGCCATCGACGAGAATATGATGAAAATTTAATAATAAAACCTGTGCCTCGGCCGATAACTTGAAGAGCTGAGCACGCCACAAAGGGGCTTCACCAAGATCAAAGCCAATTCGCACATCCTCCGCTGTCAACTCTCGCCAACGCTTCTCCTGGTCATCAGGCTCTAGCTCGCTAAGATCTCGAACTTGAATCGTATCCCTCTCCCCCTCTACCACCCTAGCCACCTGCGCGAAGGGCATGTCATCTTCCTCCACGAAGAAGAAGCGAAGCTCCTCGTGAGCCGCGAGAACTGCACGCCATGCCTTCTGCAGCCTAGAAATCGAAAGCTCTCCTTCAATCCGCACCACCGTTGGCACCGAATAGAGATTCTCCTCCCCCACTAAATGGTCCATCAACCATTGCCGCCGCTGAGCAGCAGAGAGTGGGAGTAGAGGCCCACCCTCCCACCGTGGAATCGTCTCAAGCTGACCTTCGCTCTCCGGATCAAGCGCGGAAACAAATTCCGACAGGACAGGACGCTCAAAAAGACGACGTAAGGGCACCTCTCTTCCTAAGAGTTCACGCAAGCGAGACACCACACGCGTAGCGGCGAGAGAATGCCCGCCCATTTCAAAGAAATGATCAGCCCGCGAGATCACCGCTCGCCCTAAAACATCTGACCAAATTCCCGCGACGAGTTCCTCCTCCGGCGACTGCCATCGGCCTCCATGCTGGCTGAGAACTTCCCCTTCTATAGGAATGCGCTGCAACGCTCCACGATCCACTTTTCGATTTGGAGTCAGGGGAAATTCCGACACCGCGACACAGCGAGTGGGCACCATATAAGAAGGGAGCTTCTGCCTAACCCACTCGCGGAGTTTCTTTTCCTCCACCTCCTCATCGGCACAGATGAAAGCAACCAGCATGGCAGACTCATCGCCACCGTGTAGGACCACCACCGCTTCTTGGACGGCCGCATGAGAAAGCAGCGCAGTCTCGATTTCTCCGATCTCGATCCGATAGCCCCTGAGCTTGATTTGCCCATCCTGCCGGCCATGGAATTCTAAAACCCCATCATCACGCCAGGAAACGAGATCACCTGTCGCGTAGAATCCCTTCTGAAATTTCTCCGCAGTCAGCTCAGGACGTTTCCAATATCCCGGACTCACTCCCGCGCCCCCGATCCATAATTCCCCCGTCGCTCCATCAGGAACGATTCCACCACCCTCGTCTCGAACTTCAAACTGGGTGTTTAAAATAACGCCACCAACTGGAACAATTCCCGAAGCGAGATTTCCAGAATTCAGCTTCAACGCACCAGACCAAATCGTCGTCTCAGTTGGTCCATAGAGATTCCAAACATCTTCAGAATAATGACAAAGGTCTCTCGCTAAGTCATAAGGTAAAGCTTCACCACCACAGAGGACCCGCACCGCAGGACATTGCCCATTCTCCAATAAAACGCGCCAAGTCGTCGGAGTCGCTTGCATCGTCGTCACTCCATATTCACGAATCCACTTCTCCAGCGCCTCTCCATCTCTGCCCGCCCCGGAAGGCGCTAAAACCAAGGAGGCTCCAGACACCAGAGGCAAAAAGAGTTCTAAAATCGAGATATCGAAAGAAATTGTCGTCACCGCTAAGAAGACTTCACGCTCCTCCAAGCCCAATGCGCGTGACATCCCATTCAGAAAATTTACCAAGTTGCCATGGGTGATCAGCACACCCTTGGGAGTTCCAGTGCTCCCACTCGTGTAGATGATATAAGCGGCATCAGCAGCGCCGGTCTTCCAGACCTCTATCGCCTGATCACCCCCCCAGAGAGAAGAGTTTAGGGCAATTTTTTCAACACTCTGCTCTCCAAAAAATTGCTCCATCTCATCGTCATTTTCCTCATGAATGAGAAGGGCCAAGGCAGCGTCCTCCACCATGAACCTCAGTCGCTCTGTTGGAAAGTCACGGTCGAGAGGCACATAAGCCGCTCCACATTTCCAAACTGCAAAAAGGGCGACTAGGAGCCTCTCATTACGCTTGAGGTAGATGCCAACTCGATCCCCTCTTCCGATCCCCCTCTTCTTTTGCAACACCACTGCCAGACGCCCGGAACGTTCATCGAGTTCCCGATAAGTGAGTCCGTCCTGATCAGGCACGATGAGCGCGACCTTCTCGGCCACTCGCTCAGCTTCTCTGCGGAAAAGCTCTAAGCTTGTCGCCGCTTCTGGCTCAGCCCGCTCACCGTTCCCCATTTGACTTAGCCGCATCGCCTCATCTTCGGGCAGGGACCATATTTTGCTTAGCTCCTCACCAAGCCCTTCAAGAAGGGCGCTCATTCCCCTTTTAAGCTGGGTGAAGAGACGCTTGATAAAATCCTCTGAGAAAGCCTCACGCTCGTAACGAAAGCTCACCTGAAGAGTCTCCCCGGGAATCACCACCACCGTGAGCGGATAGTTGGTCCGCTCATATCCTTCGCGCTCGGTGAGCTGAAATTCGCTCTCCGTTCCGGCTAAAGCTTCCTCTAAAGAAATGGGATAGTTTTCAAAGACGAGAAGACTTTCAAAAAGCGGAGTCCCCGCGGGAACTTCAGTGAAAGCCTGCAAATCCATTAGCTTGCCATAGCCGAATTGCTCCCGCTTCCGTTGCTCTGACTGGAGGTCTTGAAGCCATTCCAGACCACTTGTCTCATGCGCGAGCGAAACCCGCGCGGGAACCGTATTGATAAAAAGACCAATCGCTTGCTCCACTCCTAGTAATTCTGGTGGCCGCCCCGACACCGTCACCCCGAAGAGAACATCCTCTTTACCCGTATGAGCCTTGAGCAGCATCGCCCATGCTCCCTGCACTAAAGTATTGAGGGTTAGCCGATTTTCGCGCGCGGTTTCTTCTAAAAATAGAGTCTCGGCTTCTGAGAATTCAAAATTCCGTGAGGCATAACCGCTCTCAGGAAGTCGTCGAGCCAGGCACACTGG
>TARA_B100001057_G_scaffold499741_1_pt1 | contig 13147 bp, 12 predicted proteins | sample TARA_B100001057 | Tara Oceans TARA_B100001057 (sample SAMEA2621839) | marine metagenome | biome: marine biome (ENVO:00000447); feature: surface water layer (ENVO:00002042); material: "saline water (ENVO:00002010), including plankton (ENVO:xxxxxxxx)" | depth 5 m
CCCCATCATGCCGGGTGTCCTGCTTTGCGAGTCTGTATTCCAAACCGGCGCCGTATTCCTATCCGACTTGCTGAAAGAAGAATCTCTTACCGACGAATCCGTGACTCCGGTGCTAACCAGAATCAGAGATGCCCGCTTCAAAAGAATGGTTTTACCTGGAGATAAAGTCGAGATTTCCGTCTCGCTTGGCGACAGGATGGGTAAATTCTTCAATTTGACAGGTCAAATCAAGAATTGTGGGAAGATTTGCCTGTCGATCTCGTTCGCTCTTGCCTTGGTCAAGGACGAAGAGAAAAAAAGCCAATGAGCTTTCTTGGTCTTACCGGCAAAACTTTTCTAATTGTTGGTTTCGCCAACAAAAAGAGCATTGCATGGTCTGTAGCCAAAACACTTCAAGAAGAGGGTGCCCGGGTAATTTTTTCCGTACGCAACGAAAAAAGAAAACACGAATTGGAAGCAATCATTGAAGACTCAACCGTCCTTACCTGCGAATTCGGTCATCAAAAAGAAGTTGAGAAACTCGGGCACGACGTAGGAAAAATCGTCGACGGAAAACTGGACGGAGTCCTTCATTCGATTGCCTTCGCCAACTACTCCGAAGGATTGAAACCCTTTCACGAGACCAAGAGAGAAGATTTCCTCGAGGCTATGCAAATATCTTCGTTCTCCCTCATTGAGCTTGCGAGAGCATGCAAACCTCATCTATCCACGGATGCCTCCATCGTAACGCTCGGAATATCCTCAACTCAAGTTACGGCTGAAAACTACGGATACATGGCACCTATCAAATCTTCGCTCGAAGCATCCGTAAGATACTTGGCGAAATCATTTTCCCACGATTCGGAGGTTCGCTTCAATTCGGTCAATGCAGGTCCACTCAAAACAAGCGCATCCGCCGGGATCCCGGGCTATCTCGCCAATTATCTTTATGCCGAAAAACTGACCTACCGAAAACGCGCATTGCAAACCAGAGAAGTCTCCGATCTAGCCACTTTTCTCCTTAGCCCACGTTCTTCAGGTATTAACGGACAAGGCATCGTCATAGACGCTGGGATGGGATTAAACTATTTCGATCGCGAAATAGTTGAATCAGCAACCGAAATCAAGAAATGAAGTTTGAAAAGGTTGGAATCGAAGGGATGGCCTATTCCCTTCCATCCGAGATCGTCACTTCGGTTCAACTTGAAGAACGCCTTGCCCCCCTTTACGACAGGCTCAACCTACATCCAGGCAGGTTGGAATTAATGACTGGAATCAAAGAGAGAAGGTTTTGGCCCGCTGGCTTGAAACCATCTTTCGCATCAGCTGAAGCGGGCATTAAACTTCTTGAAACGGGTATAGCACCCGACGGAATCGATTTATTGATTCATTCAGCCGTCTGCAGGGATAGGCTTGAACCGGCCACCGCATCTTATGTCCACGGACTAATGAAACTGGCTGGAAACACGCAAATTCTCGACGTATCCAATGCCTGCCTAGGTTTTGTCAACGCCGTTATCTTGGCTGCAGGAATGATCGAATGCGGTCAAATAGACAGAGCTATGATCGTGGCGGGAGAGAACGGGAAACCCCTTGTTGATCGCACGATCGACCTTCTCAACGACAGCAAACTAAATCGTCGCGACATCAAGCCATACTTTGCAAACTTGACGATCGGCGCCAGTGCCGTCGCTTGGTCCATTGCCCGCAGGGATTTGATTGATGAAAACGCCCCGATACTGGGAGTTTCCGCATGTGAAACCGACACCTCTCATAATCATTTATGCGAAGGAGATACCGAGGGCGATGGCTTGATCATGCAGACCGACTCGGAAGAGCTCCTTCATGCAGGAATTTCAGTAGCCCAACGAGCCTGGGATAAATTCACCAAATCTTCCGGATGGAGCCCGCAAACACCTGAGTTCATCGTCACCCATCAGGTAGGGAAAGCTCACACCAGCGCTGTTTTCGAATCTTTGGGATTAAGCTTGTCTAAAAACTTCTCGACCTACGAAACATTGGGGAATTGCGGGTCAGTCTCTCTCCCCATAACTTACAGCATTGCCTGCGAAAAAGCTCCACAAAGGCGAACGCAACCATGTTCTATGCTTGGCATTGGAAGCGGTCTTTCGAGCATCATGCTATCAATCAACCCTTGAAGGCTCCTAGCTCGATCAAGCAATCCTACCCGTTCGACGGTGAAACCTTCAAGACCAAGGAAGGCCACTCTATGCACTACCTGGACGAAGGGGAGGAGGGGGGGACCCCAGTCCTATTTCTCCATGGAAATCCGACCTGGTCCTATTTTTATCGTAACCTGATTTTGCGAATGAGAACAAACGTCCGCTGCATTGCTCCGGATCACATCGGCTGCGGGCTTTCGGACAAACCCGATTTTCCTGATTACGGTTACAACCTCAAGGACCACTCCGAAAATATCATCCACCTTCTTGACCATCTCGGAATAGATCGAGTTCGCCTGGTTCTTCATGATTGGGGTGGAGCCATTGGTTTGACCGCATTCAGAAACAGTACGGACAGAGTTGAGAAAATCGTCCTTTTGAACACCGCGGCTTTCCCTTCACAAAACGTGCCCAAAAGAATCCTCCTGTGTCGTTGGCCTGTGATCGGTAGCTTTTTGGTTCGCGGGCTCAATGGTTTCGCTGGAGCAGCGACCTGGATGGCGACCCAAAAAAAGCTGCCGAAAGAGGTGAAGAATGGTTTTCTTTACCCTTATTCGAACTGGAGCGACCGAGTTGCCGTTTGGCGATTCGTTCGGGATATTCCATTCGAGCAAAACCATCCTAGTCTCCCTCTCCTCAAGGAGACCGAAGGAAGCTTGAAGAATTATCTCGATACCGAAGTCTTAAGCTGCTGGGGGATGAAAGACTTTTGTTTTAACCCAGGTTTCCTTAGTGAGTGGGAAGAGATTTGGCCACACATGAAGGCGCATCGAATGGATGAGGCGGGACATTACCTGCTTGAGGATTCATTCGATGATTGTTGGTCGAGAATCGAACCTTTTTTACAAGGCTAGAAAACTCTTTTAAGGCTCTTCCACTTGCCAAATTCCCATTTGCCCCGCAAGTTAGTAAACAATGCAAGGCAAGAAACCATTGAGGAGTAGAGAAGAACGGTCATACAACCTGGTCTCGATCGAGCCATACGACAACACCTCTCGCGCTTACAGGAAGGAACCACCCAAGCGGGCAGAAACCGGATTTGGCTTTTATCTTTCCATCGCGATCATTACGTTTATTACGATTGTATTCTTTTCTCTGTACGAATTGGTTGTCGAGACCTGGGTAAAGTTCAAGTGAACACGAATGGAGAGAACAAGCCTACCCCTGCAGAGGTGGGAGCTTTTCTCGATCATTTGGCTTTGGAAAGACGCCTTTCCAGTTACACAAAAAGAAATTACGGTCAGGCTCTTGAAAAATTCTTTGAGTGGTTAAGGAAAGATTCGGGTCGAAACCTCCGGGTCGATGAGGTCACCAAAAGGGACGCCAGATCCTATCTTGTTGAATTCCAATCCCAATATTCTCGTCGAACCCTTCGCAATCATGTTTCCGGCCTTCGTGGTTTCTTTAAATTTTGCCAAACCAGAGGGCTCTGCAAAGTTAATCCCTTTCACAGTCTCACTCTGCCAAAACCCGACAAACCCCTCCCGAAGTTTCTGACTGAAAAACAAACCAAAAAATTGCTCTCTCAACCAAAGGAGAAGCAAGACCTGAAAGAGGGTGTTGATTTTCTTGCGTCTCGTGACCTGATGGTCCTGGAATTACTTTATGCGGCCGGATTAAGGGTGAGCGAACTAGTGGGACTCGACTACGGGCATTTGGATACCGTTCGAGCTACGGTCAAGGTGATGGGCAAAGGGCAAAAGGAAAGGGTGTGTCCGATCGGCAAAGTCGCCCTAACCACCGTATGCAGGTTCAGGGACAATTTCGTACCGGACGCCTCCCATCACTCCCCAATCGTAATCAACCGGCAAGGCGGAAGACTTTCCTCTCGTTCCGTCCAATCAATGATCAAGAAGTATCTTCGCTCGGCAGAGCTGCCCGAAGACTTGACCCCCCATAAGCTTCGCCACTCTTTCGCCACCCATCTCCTCGACAATGGGGCCGACCTGCGTGCGGTGCAAGAACTCCTCGGGCATTCAAGTCTCTCGACGACTCAAATCTATACGCATGTTTCGGTCTCCCGACTCAAGGAAGCTCATCACCTTGCTCACCCGAGAGCTTAGTCAAGATGGTCCTACTTCTCCGCTCGTTTGGATTGGCAACTGCCCTGCTAGCATTTGCTTCTTTGTCTGCAAGTATATTCGCGTGGAATAAACATGGAGCTCGCCTGGGGTTTTGGGAGACAAGCGTGCAAACGACAAGGGAAGTACCGATCATAGAAGGAATGCCCGAACTCGGTTATCAGCAACAAGTCGTCTGGGAGGAAAAGCTTGTTCTCGGTATCGAAACCCTTATCGCGGGCATCCTGCTATTCTTAATCGCAATTTCAATCTCCATCGGCCTCTTTGTAATAAGTTCGAAGTTTCCCAAAAAGATTCTTGAGTAAGCGATAAAAAACAATTTCTCTTTTATCATTCATGCAAAATATTATTCCTACTCTTTTTCTATTATCCGGACTGGCTCTTTCCGCCGAGCCTACCAAGTTTGATTTCAAGGACCCCAAAGAAATCAATAACGTCATTTTCCAGATGGACGCGCCCTTGGAATCGATCAACGGCTCGGGCGACGCTATTAGCGGAACCGTTTACTTCGACCCTGAAAACCCATCTGCAACAAAAGGAACAATAGTTCTTGAATCCTCCAGCCTTCACGTCGGCAACCCCGTACTCAAGGAGCATATCCATGGTTCCGATTGGATGGACGTCAAAAAATATCCATCCATCAGCTTCAAGCTAACCAAGCTTGAAAACATCCGCAAAAAAGGAATCGAAGTTTTGGCTGACGCCAAAGGGAAAATGACGATTCGCAACGTTACGATCGAAATGAATGCTCCCATAAGGATAACTTACTTGAAAGGTTTGCTCGAAAAACGAAACCGAATCCCTGGCGACCTGCTGGTCATTCGATCCAAGTTTGTCGTCAAGCGCGACGATTTCGGAATTCGACCTGGAGAAAAACTGGAAAAAGTAGCCAATCAAATAGAAATCTCTTTAAACGTTGCAGGAGCCGCTCCAACCAACTAAGCTTCTCTTCATACCCCCCCGAATGACTGAATTCCCCATTCAGTCCATTCAATCCCTAAAGCGAGGACACGTATGACGTGTTCTCGCTTTTACTTTTCTCCCTTTTTCCCTACAGTTCACGGTTCACCTTCTCCTTGATGCCCGACGAAAAAATACATCCCATTTCAAACCGCTTGTTGAACCGACAAGACAAGGAGCATCAACTTGGTTGCAAAGCTGGGGTGTTTTGGTTTTGCGGGCTTTCTGGTTCGGGCAAAAGCACCCTTGCCATTGAGTTGGAAAAACGCCTCTCCGATCACCATATTCATTCGATTGTTTTGGACGGAGACAACTTGCGATCATCACTGAACAAGGACCTGGGTTTCTCAACTGAAGACAGAGATGAAAACCTCCGCCGAGTCAGTGAAGTTGCAAGGTTGTTAATCGACAACGGAATGGTGGTCCTTGTTTCTTTCATTACCCCACTTGAGGAATTCCGCAAGCAAGCCAAGCGGATCGTCGGCCCCTCGGATTACTTTGAAGTTTACGTCAAAGCTTCGTTTGACGCCTGTCGCGAAAGGGACGTCAAAGGCTTGTATGCGAGAGCAGAGAAAGGAAAAATTTCCTCTTTCACTGGGAAAGACTCCTCGTTCGAGCAGCCGAAGGACCCCTGGTTGACAATCGATACGGAAACAACTTCGATCAATGAATCAGCTGAGGTTCTCCTCCAATCAGTACTAAAAGAAATCCAGTCCTGATACTCAATTGTAAAACACCCCTCGATTTTCAACTGAATGAGAAACTACAACCTGACGCACCTCGATCAACTGGAAGCAGAAGCCATTTTCATATTACGTGAAACAGCCGCTCAATTCGAACGACCTGGCTTGCTTTTCTCAGGAGGGAAAGACTCCATAGTCATGGCCCACCTGGCTCAAAAGGCCTTTGCTCCAGCCAAGATTCCTTTTCCTTTCGTCCATGTAGACACAGGTCACAATTTTGTCGAGACGATCGACTTCCGTGACTGTTTCGTCGAAAAACTTGGTATCGAACTGATCGTCGGACGAGTCCAGGATTCGATCGATCGTGGTACGGCTGTGGAAGAAACCGGACCAGACGCCAGTCGCAATGCCCTTCAATCCGTGACCCTTCTTGAGACTATAGACGGAGAGTCTCTCGATGCTTGCCTCGGGGGTGGGCGAAGGGACGAGGAAAAAGCCCGAGCCAAAGAACGTTTTTTTTCTCATCGTGACGCCTTTGGTCAATGGGACCCCAAAAACCAAAGGCCTGAGCTTTGGAATTTGTTCAACGGACGAAAGTCACCGGGCGAAAACTTCAGAGTATTCCCTTTGAGCAATTGGACTGAAATGGATGTCTGGCAGTATGCAAAAATCGAAAAGATCGAACTACCGAGTCTTTACTTTGCCCATGAAAGAGAAATTGTGGAGAGAAACGGCAGCCTCTTGGCTGTTTCCGAATTCGTCATTCCGAGGGAAAACGAAACACCAACTAAGGAAACAGTGCGGTTTCGCACAATAGGTGATGCAACCTGCACCGGCGCAGTTCGGTCCGCTGCATCAACCTTGGACGAGGTGATAACGGAAGTCGCCGCATCACGGGTCACCGAAAGAGGGTCGCGGACCGATGACCGTCGCTCGGAAGCGGCCATGGAAGATCGAAAAAAACAAGGATACTTCTAATCATTCCCAAATATTCCCAATGACTGAAGAAAACAACTACCTGGACATGGACCTCCTCCGCTTCACTACCGCAGGAAGCGTGGATGATGGCAAAAGCACCTTAATCGGAAGACTCTTTCACGACACCAAGGCAATCTTCGAGGATCAACTTGAAGCGATTGAAAGAAGTAGTAAGAAAAGAGGCGACGAGCATGTTAACTTAGCCTTGCTTACGGACGGCCTGAAGGCCGAAAGGGAACAAGGTATTACCATCGACGTCGCCTACCGATACTTTGCCACACCCAAGCGCAAATTCATCATCGCTGATACACCCGGTCACATCCAGTACACGCGAAACATGGTTACCGGGGCATCAACCGCCAACTTGGCCCTCATATTGGTTGACGCTCGAAACGGAGTGGTCGAACAAACCCGCAGGCATACTTTCATTGCAGACCTATTGGGCATCAAGCACATTGCCGTCTGCATCAACAAGATGGACCTTGTCGATTATGATGAAAAGGTCTATGCAGACGTGCAGCAACAATACCGAGACTTTGCCTCTAGGTTGGAAAACGTAACGGACCTGACCTTTATCCCCATAAGCGCCTTGAAGGGCGACAACGTAGTCGACCGCTCGGAAAACATGACTTGGTTCGAAGGCCCCTCTTTACTCTACCACTTGGAAAACGTCTACGTGGGATCAGACGCCAACCATGTGGACGCCCGGTTTCCCGTTCAATGGGTAATCCGTCCCCATTCCGACAAACATCATGATTTCCGCGGCTTTGCCGGTCGTGTTGCAGGAGGCGTATTCAAGACGGGTGACGAGGTCACGGTTCTACCCTCCGGTTTTTCCACCAAGATTCAAAAGATACTTTCCGGGGACGAGGAAAGGGAAGATGCCTTTTATCCACAATCAGTCACCATGCTACTCGAGGATGAAATCGACGTAAGTCGTGGAGACATGCTGGCAAAACCAAACAACCAGCCGAGGGTATCTCAGGATCTTGATGCAAAAGTTTGCTGGTTTTCCGTAACAAAAAAACTCACCAAGGGGGCTAAGTTCATCTTCCGTCATACCACGAAGGAGGCTCAAGCTATCGTTTCCGAGATCCGCTACAAGGTAGACGTCAACAGTCTCCGCAAAGTCGAGGAGGTGGATCATTTCGACATGAATGAAATTGGGCGAATTTGTCTCCGGGTTTCTCAACCGGTCTTTCATGATACTTATCGCCGAAATCGAAACACGGGAAGCTTCATTCTCGTCGATCCTTACACAAACGAAACCCTGGCGGCTGGTATGATCATATGAGTGTATTGGCGGATGAAATGATTGACCGACTGAAGGAACTTGGCCAACGCCTGATCGATCAGCGCAACGCCCGTGTAATCGTTCCCGCCTTGGGCAACGCATCAGGCTTTTGGTTTGGCGGAGGAAATCTCATTCAAGATCAAGACGGAACAATTCTTGCCTGTGGAAGATTTCGTAACCCCGGAGATGCCCGCACCGGCACTGGGTCGGGCGAACGCGGTCTTGAATTTTCTGTCTTCAGGGCATCTTCTCCTGACTCCACATTCTCCAAAGCTCTTTCCTTCTCCAAGGAGGATCTTTCGAAAAACGAGGAGGTCGTGTCAATCGAAGGGGCTAGCCTGCTGCCTTCCGGAACTGATTCAACCACATGGGAACTCTTTGTTTCCACAGAGAAACGTATTTCCTACCCTAAGGTTTTGATCAACTTCCAAAAACCCGGTACCGGAGTCTGGTCCATCGATCGAATAAAGGGAGAGGGCGATATTGACTCGCTGTCCCCTGACACCCTCAAAACCGTAGCCGACTCCCCTAAAGGCGAATCTCTCCATGTTAAAGATCCAGTGGCTTTCCGAATCAATCCAGGTTCAACCGACTTGGCCTATTGCCACCACCCATTCAGTTGGGCCAGTTCAAATACCGGCCTTACCCGGCAGGTTGGAGCAAACGATGTCTTCGAACTTATAGACGAAGACATACTTCCAAGGGGTAACAGTTGGGACGTCGCATGCTCAAGGCTTACCGAACGACTTCCAATTCCAAAAATCGGCCCATTTTCCGACATCCCGGCAATCTCTCTGTATTTTTACGACGGAGCCGAATGCTTGCGTCCGCTTGACCAGAACCCCAAGGCAGCGAAAAGACCAAGAGGATACTCCTGCGAAGAACTTGGGGGACTAGCCTGGGGATGGGATCACGAATTCCCCAAATTCTCCAAAATATCGATTGATTTCCCTCTGTTTCTCTCTCCTCATTCTACGGGATGCAGTCGTTACGCTTCGGCTCTGTTCCTCGAGGACGGTTCCTTGTTGGGTTCATGGCAGCAAGCCCAAAGCGACGGATCGCAACCTCTTGTCTCCAACCATCTGGGTAAAAGCGAAGTAACCCGAATACTCGGAGGTTGAGCCAAGTTGGACGAAAGGAGAGCAGTCTCCCCGATCTTAGAAAAAAGGGGAGCATTGGAAAATCTCCGCGGCCTGTCTTTTTGGCTTTGCTTGATACAGGAAAAGCCATCTTACTACTGCCAAGATGAAATCAATTATTCATGTCTTTGCTCTCCTCTATCTTGTTCTTGGCCCCCTTGTCTTTGCTAAGCCCGACTACGAGATCAACCTCGGAACACTTCATGGGCAACTCCGCTTCAGTCCGGAAATCTTTGCCGTAAAGCCTGAGTCCACCATAAGGTTGAGCTTCGAGAATTCAGATGAAATGATTCACAACCTGATTTTATCAAAAGGTGATGCAAAAAAGATCGACCAACTTGCCGAATCCGCCCTTAAACTCGGAGAGAAAGGCATGGAGATGGGGTTTGTCCCCAAGGATTCATCCATTTTGGCAAGCATAGGACTTGTTCAGCCCGGTAAAAAGGCTTCCGTTGAATTCACCGCACCCAAGGAAAAGGGCGATTATCCATACGTATGCACCTTCCCCGGTCACTCCCTGACCATGCGTGGCGTCATGAAGGTTGTGGAGGACCCCGACTCCGTCGACCTCTCGGAAACCAGGGAAGTCTCTGCCAGCACTACACCTCGTAATGGCGTTATCGAGGTAGGGAAGCAACCGCGCGTCATAAGAGTCCACGTAGCAGGTGTCGATTCCGGTCGATCCATTGCGGTCGGGCTTCCCGGAGGAGTGAACTATCTTTTCGACGCCGAAAAGTTAATGGTGCGAACCGGCTGGACCGGAGGCTTCATCAACGTAACGCGGGACCGTCGTGGCAGAGGAGGAGGGCTCTGCGCAATCCTTGGAGACAAGTTTCAAGTAGGGACCGATGAATTCCCATTAAGAACAGGGAGTCCCCAAAAAGTTCCTCAAACCCGTTTCTCTGGATATTCCCGAAAAGGCAACCCAACCTTCATCTATGAAGTCAATGGAGTGCGGATCGAACAAACCACTACTGGAAACCCCACAAAAAAAGGCCTTACGATTGGCTTCCGCACCGCAACCCCCAAGGAGGACCTGTACTACCTTATTGACTCCAAAGACCTGCTCGTCTCCTCCACGGCGGGCAAATGGCATTCTGACAAAGGATACCTTCACGTACCCGCGAAGGAAGCTTCCGAATTCTTCATAAGTATCGAGCAAAAATAGCATTCCATCATGAAAATCATTCTTTTCGCATTCATTCTTACTCTTACCAGCCTCCTATGCCATGGCGAAGAACAGCCCAAGCGAATTCCGGCCGGATATACGGTTTCGACCGTAAAAACCCCCGAAGGCACCTCTTTGGGAGTTGGAGGGATGGAATTCGCCCCCAATGGCAACCTCTTCATCTGCACCCGAGAAGGAGAAGTCTGGGAATATCAGGTCGAAAAAGAAAAGTGGACTCTCTTCGCAGACGGGCTCCATGAAGCTCTCGGTATATGGATTGACCCAAAGAGCAGTGAGACTTACGTCATTCAGCGTCCTGAGATCACCAAATTGATCGACACTGACAAGGATGGGCGGGCGGATCTTTATGAAAGCTTTAACGCAGGCTGGGGCGTCACGGACAACTACCACGAATATGCATTCGGCCTTGTCCGCGATGGGAAAGGTAACTTTTACGGAACACTCAACACCTCGCTCTCTTGGCCCGGTTGGGCGAGAAGCGCAAAGTGGGATATCGCCCGCGTATGGACGAAAGGCTACAAGGACACGGAAGGCAAGATGGGGCGGGCTGCCAAATACAGAGGTTGGGGCTTTCAAGTCACTCCCGAAGGCAAGTTCGTTCCCTTCGCTTCCGGAATGCGATCCCCTGCTGGAATCGGCATCAATAAAGACGACGAACTCTTCTTTACGGATAACCAGGGTGACTGGGAAGCCTCGAGCTCTTTGCATCATATCGTCAAAGGACGCTTCCACGGCCACCCCTCGTCACTGACCGATCATCCGGATTTTAAAGGAAAGGACCTCAACGCCATACCAATCGAAGACTACGAGAAACTTTGGAAGCGCCCAGCCGTCTGGATTCCCCATGGGGAATTGGCCAATTCACCCGGAGAGCCGATCTTCGATAACAGTGAAGGTAAATTCGGTCCCTTTGCCGGGCAAATGTTCATTGGTGATCAGAGTAGGTCCAACATCATGCGCGTCTCCCTCGACAAGGTAGGGGGCGACTACCAAGGAGTGATATTCGATTTCGTCAACCGATTGCAGACCGGATGCATCAGGCATGTCTTCGGAAAGGACGGCACGCTATGGGTCGGACAAACCGGAAGAGGGTGGGGCTCTGCAGGGGGCAAGGAATTCGGTCTTCAGCAAGTGAAATGGGATGGCAAGACTACCCCATTCTCCATGCATGACGTCAAGTTGACCAAAAAAGGATTTCGGATCACCTTTACGAAACCAGTAGACCCGACTCTAGCTAAGGACTTGGAGAAATACAGCGTCGAAAGATGGGGCTATCATTACCACCCCAAGTACGGCTCACCCAAAACCAACGTCTCCAAAGAAAAACCCACGAGTGTACAAGTCTCCAAGGATGGCCTCGAAGTACGCATTGGGGTAATCCTGGAAGAGAACAGGGTATACAAATTTAACCTCGGAGCCATTGTGGCCAAGGACGGGTCGAAAATGGCAAACGCCTATGCCTGGTACACACTGAACCGGCTTAAAGGATAAGCATTCTGCTCGGATTCCGGGTTTTCGGGGGAGTCTTAGTTACGCAAATTGTGGGCATGATAAGCGACCAATGAGTTGACGAGCTTTCCGCCCTTTGCCGTAGAAAGAGCCCCCAAACTAAACTCGTAGACGCGACGGGGCGTCATTTCGTCAAAAACCAAGTTGATGCTCTTTGCGTCTTCGGAAACCGATATCATTGATGGGGTGCGGGTCTCCTTGCTTACTTGTGGAGAGCCATAGCCCTGGTGGTACTTATAAGTATAGAGCTTAGTTTGGAAGTTATCGGGATTGGAAACGGAATCCCTATTCATGGGAACAGTGAAGCGCATGGAAAAACCATTCCGTGTCAGGCTGATGGAAAGTAAATCAGGTGGTGTTTCGCCCTTCCACTTGATCTTCTGAATTCCGCGACTCCCAGCCCAACCATGAGCGCTGTGAGCAACCCAGAGGGTTTTGCCTTCCGGGCCAAAGGCCAAACGGTTGTTTCCCGTAGCCAATCCGTTACCATCGTAAAAGGGCAGACAGGCTCCCTGTATCTTTCCGCCGACTTTTTCAGTGATAATCCGTATGATCCTGGGTTTATTCATCTCTCCAATGAGCATTTGGCCCGCAAAGGGCCCGAATTTGCCAGCAGTCGAGTCAACCACAGGCTGTGTTGGGGAATTTGCCATGCTCCCGTGTGGAAAAAGAATGGCAGCCGTCTCTCTCATTCTTTCAAGAGAAGGAACGGCCAAGTCGACAGGGCGGCCATGCTTCCAGTCGTCCTTCCAAATCAGGCTCGCGGCATGGCCGTAAAACTTTCCCTTCTCGATATGGTGCAACTTGCTCGTACCCACCCAGTCGCCCTGGTTATCGCTCACGAATAAGTTCCCATCGAGATCGAAACCCAGACCGTTTGGCGTGCGCAATCCGCTTGCCCAAGGAATGAACTTTCCATCCTTCGTCACTTGACAAACCCATCCTCTGTAGGGAACAGATGCGTACATCCTTTGGAGATAGCTTCTCCTGTCGAATTTGCCGCGCTTCTCAAACCTGACGTCCGCTCCGCTTGAAGCGGTGCCCAAAGAAACGTAAAAATTGCCGTCCTTGTCGCGTACCGGACCGAAATTAAATTCGTGATAATTCCCAGAAATGCCAAACTCATCGCTAAAAACCGAATACTCATCCGCC
>TARA_B100001057_G_scaffold364681_1_pt1 | contig 13144 bp, 17 predicted proteins | sample TARA_B100001057 | Tara Oceans TARA_B100001057 (sample SAMEA2621839) | marine metagenome | biome: marine biome (ENVO:00000447); feature: surface water layer (ENVO:00002042); material: "saline water (ENVO:00002010), including plankton (ENVO:xxxxxxxx)" | depth 5 m
CCACCACTTGCAGGTATTGCATATTTCCACATAGCTTGTCCACCACTTGGGTTAACTAAACCTTGTACATACAAATCTGTGTCATTTACAAGATATAATCCTCTGATTTCAGCAAAGTTATCATTTCTTAGATTGCTTAATACTTTGTTGTTATAGGTTGCGGTACTTAAATCGAATGGTGTTGAAAGATCATATTGAAAAATTTGTTCGTTTGCATCACCAGTTAGGTCAAAACCAACATAAAGTTTTGTACCAGCGGCATTCATTGCTATACCACGAGATTCGCCATTACCTTGGGCAGTGTTCCATAGTAGTTCATTTGAACTACCTACTGCACTAGCAGTTGCAAGATCGCCAGGAGTAGAACAAGTAAATTCTACTATTTTACCACCTTGATTTGATTGCATTGCATAGAATTTAGATCCACTATCTGCAAAAATTCCTCTATCCCATTGTACATAGGAAGGATCATTGCTAATTGTTGCTGAAGGTGTAGTAGAAGCTATACTTGTATGATTCCAAGCAGTATTCAAATCATACTGTTTTATACTTGGATCACCACTCGCTTCAAAGAAAATTATCTTAGTACCATCTGGATTAAACATTACTCCATCAGGATTTAAAAATAGGGTAGGATTAAAAGCCGCCGTATCTATAGAAGCAGTTGTTATATCATATGGTGTACTCAAAGAATATGAAGCAATTTCATTTGGAAAACTAGGATTGGTACCACCGTAAAGATAAAGTTTTGTTCCGTTACTGCCAAAAGTAGACCATTTAGATGATGTATGTGGCGAACCGCTTCCAATAGCACTGAATAGTCCAGCTGGTGCGTTTCCTACTAGTGTTGTGTTATTAATATCGCTAGGATCGCCACCTCCACCGCCACTACCTGTACCCCACTGAAATTCAAATACTCCATCATTACCACATGCAATATATATTTTAGAAAAATCATCGTTAAATGTAAGTGCTTGTGCGAGATCTATTCCGTATAATGTTTCTAAATCTATTCTCTCGTTGTTGTAGGACATAGTCGAAACATCAAAGCCTGTACTTAAATCATATTCGTAGAGCCATCTAACACCTGCTCCACCAACTTCAGCACCAATTGCCCACATCTTAGTACCATCGCTATTAAAATGTATTGCGGGTAGAACTGCCGATGAATTACTGGCTGTAGTAGGATCAAACGTTGCTGTTGGATTTGTCGATCTTGTTGTAACATTGTATGCTGAACTAAGTGAAAATTCTAAAATGCCACAATCATTACCGCCCACCTCAGAGATAAACATCTTTGTACCATCGCTGTTAAATTTTATATCTTGCATACCGCCATACCCATACGGTGCGATTGGACTAGATATTGACGTCTTTGTATGACCAGTTCCTGTTGCAGTACTGATGTCATAGTTTGTTGACATACTAAAGCCAAATATTTCATTATCTTCACCAAAGTATCCTACGGACCCATCATTATTAAACTCTATTGATAAAGGTGAAAAGTCAGCATCAGCTATTTCGTTGTATGTTAAAAAGTTTGAACTAAAACTAATATCTGCTGTTTGCGTCGAGTAAGCAGTGGTTGTGCTAAATTCATATATACCATAACTGTTATTTGATCCAGCAGTTTGAATTGCCGCTACTAGTTTATTACCACTATCAACCCATCTCAGTCCTGTAAAAACATCTACCGCTGAATTGGCATCTGGACCATCATACACCCAAGGAGTTCCGATTTGAGATATTGTTTTGCCGCCAAATGTAGTTCCACCTCCGCCGCTAGATCCATTACCCGGAAGCATGGGCATTCCAAAAGGACCCATTGCCTGGACTGGTAGGCTAATTACTGGCATTTACTAAACTCCCCCAAATGCAGTCATTTGTCCTAGCACAACATATGTTCCGCCGTCGTTTAATATTGTAAATGAAAATGTGTCTGTACCGTTTGCTGTTCCTGTTGGCGCACTATTGCCTTGCCATACTATTGTTTGAGCAACACCAGCAATTTCAATAGCATTTGGAATGTATGGTGTGTTGCCTTGATTAATTATGATTGCTACGTTAGTTGCATCTTCTTGTTCTAATCCTAGGTTGGTAATATTTGCTGTAAAATTAGCCGCTACGCCTGTATGATACCAAAGATGTCCCCACCAACAGTTGTGAGTTACTGTTCCTGTTGCACCAGTAAGAGTGTAAAATCTTTCATGAACACCTCTATCGAATGTAGCGTGAGCACCAAAGTTACTTTCACCACTGATATTAACAGGTGTGCTAAGTGCTTGTGAGCCTATGTTAACTGCACTACCAGTAAAACTACTAGTACCAATATCTATTGAGTTTGCAGTTGAAACAGTTTGAATGCTTATATTTCCTTGACTAGTAATACTATTTGAATTTAGGTCTAATGTACCGCCTAATTGAGGTGATGTGTCATCTATTACGTCGGCAAGTCCGCCGCCACCACCTGTTGCTGTGATTGTAAGTGTATCAGTATTTTGGTCAGTGGCTATACTAATACCCGTACCAGCTTCAATATATAGTTTGTCTGTTGTTCCGTCAGCAACAATATCATTCTGACCTGAACTTGCTACTGTAGAAAATAAATTTTGTGAACCGCCACCAGTTTGATCAGCCACCCAAGCATAGTCACTTCCGTCCCAACTTAGTATTTGCCCACTAGTTGCACCTGCTTGATTTAAATGTAAGTCTATGTTTGTGTTTAGGTTTGCAGTTGGCAAATATGGGCTTAGATCTGTGTAGTTTGCCAGCTGTACCCAGTTACCCGCATGAGCAAAGTAACCAGCACCTGTTGCATGAACATGTGCAAACATACCGTGATAGGTTGTAGCACTGGGTAAATCAGCTAATTGAGCATACATATTTGCAAATAATACTTTATTACCTGCTCCGTCAATGTCGCCAGCTATAGTACCACCTGCTAGAGGTAGTTTTTCAGCTATACTGTTTGTTACCGTTGTAGCAAAATTAGGATCGTCTCCTAGTGCCGCCGCTAGTTCATTTAGTGTGTCCAATGTGCCTGGAGCTGAGTCTGTAATACTTGCAACAATATTTGTAGCAGTATCGTAATCATTGCTACTTAAATATGTGTTAACTCTTGCATCTGTGTAGTATAAATTAGTTGTGCCTTCTGGTAGTGCATCTGTATCTGCCGCCCCACCGCCTGCTGTGTCATATGTAACTTCACCTGTAGTTGGATTATATTCTAAACTGTGTGTACCACTTGCGTTTCTAATTGGCTTAACTACAAAACTATCTGCTGTGGTATTTTCAAGTGTAGCACCTGTCGCGTTCAATACAATACTGTTTGCGGCTTGATTGTTTCTACCTGCATACTGCCCTATTGCTATTGCTTTGTCGCCTTGACTAGTTTCGCCTGCTTGGCTTCCTATTGCTACTGCGGCTACTCCTTGTGCTGAGTTACCTGCATTATTACCTATTGCTTGTGCATAATCTCCAACACCGGCTGTCCCTTTACCTATAGCAATCGCTTCTGATCCTGCTGATGCATTTTGACCAATTGCTACTTCTGGTGTATCAGATGATACGAATCCACTTAAATCTGGTGGTGTATATGTAAATACACCTGTAATATTGGAGTATGTTAGTACGCCTCCGCCTGAAGCGCCATTTTGTGTTGCACTAAAACTTGCAAGTGTAATGTCTTGTGCGTCATCATCGTACAGTTCTGTAAAGTTATCATTTACTTTTGTAAATGCTGTTCTAAGGCCATCTCCGTCACCTGCAAAATCTGCTGTACCTACATTAATTACTTGCTTTGCCATTTCTATTCCTTAACGATTCAATTCTATACTTGTTATTGTTCCACCAGTCCAATTACTTACATCAGCTCTAAGCCAAACAAAGTTACCAATTACGTTATATGGTCTCATGCTTGTTTCTGCACTACCATAAGTTAAAACTTTTTGTACTTTTTTAGTAACAAGTCCTGAAACATCAACTGTAAACTCTTTGTCAGATAAATCGATATCAAACCAATCATTGTCGCCAGGTGTAGATTCTAAGCTACCTTGTACTTTAATTGTTCCAATAAAGTCATTTAAGTTAACTACAACTGTGTGCAATCCATCAGATTGTCCGTAGTATGCGTCACCTTTTACTTTTTCACTAACTAAAGTGGCGCTGTTTGAAAAAACGCTTTGTGATAATATTGTTACTGTGTCAGCCATGATTCTCTTCTTGGATAATTTCTACTAGTTTGCCTGGTCCAACTAATTCTTGGACAGCGGCTTCTATAGTATTTACTATATCTGGGTTCATAATTTTTCGCTGTTCATCCGTATCTTTCAGCAGTTCGCTTACTTTGATAACCACCATGTCTTCGTTTAATTTTGCCATAGTAATACTCCTTCGTTAGTTGTATTTATTACAACTCGTCTAGGGTAATTACCTTGTGTGTTTTGGTGATGAACTGTTTATATACCATATGTAGTGTAACTACATCATCATGATTGACTAGGTATATACTGCCCGTTGCTGTATAAGGAGCACGATACACTGCATTAAATTGTTTCCAATTTGGATTGAGTGCTTTTCTAATTGGCTGTGAGTTTTGTTTGTTGGCAGTTCTTTGCCAAAGCTGATTCATTTTCTTTTGATAGCTTTTGCTAGTAATTCTAAATGTATCATTTAGTTTGTAATCGCCATACTCAAAACTATCAATGCAAAAGTTCTGCATCTCTTCAAATATTTCTTGGTCACGTTCGCCATAACGTGTACTCATAATTTTGTATCTAAACTTTTTATACCATAATCTTGGTCTGGTAACCACAGTTAAATCATTTAGTAAGATGTCTTGGTGTTTAGTATTTACTGGTCCGTTTATATATTCAATTTGACTGTTATAATTATCGATTATCCACTTTATACTATCAGGTCGACTAAGATACACAAAGTAACTTCTGTCAGCTCTTGTTTTATAACTGCTTGTTTCGTTGTATTTGAGATAATCTTCTATTTGCCTATTGCGATACCATATTTCTTGTAGAAGAGATTTTTGACTTTCTCTCCAATGAGGTTGTACAAGTGCCACACGCCAAGTGTGATGTTTATAAAATAATTTTGTACCGTATTTAAAGTCAGGTCTGGATCTTATCTGTTCGGATATCAATTTTGTCATTTGCAATACTCAGTTTTACTAAATCCACGTCTTCCCCAAACAATATTTGTTTACTCAAAGGTTTTTTGATCTTCTCATTAATCAATCTTGCCATTGGTCTTGCACCCATACTAGGCGTAAATCCTCTCGTTGTAAGCCAGTCAACAGTTTCCTCATCATACTCAATAACAATGTTTCTTGGCTCTAACATTTCTTCAAGCTCACGCAAGAACTTAACAGTAACACTTTTCATTAATTTTTGATTTAGTTTTTTGAACTGCACTACTGCATCAAGTCTATTTCTAAATTCTGGTGCAAAGAAACTTTTTACTGCCGCCTCTTGTGCATCATCGCTTTGATCTAAACTACCAAATCCTATGCTGTTCTTTTCAGCATCTCTTGCTCCTAGGTTACTGGTCAATATTACTATACTATTTCTAGCACTTACTGTTTTACCATCACTGCTAGTAACCATACCGTTGTCCATAATTTGTAGTAATACATTGCTTACGTCCGGGTGTGCTTTTTCAATTTCATCTAATAGTAATATACAGTTAGGATGTTCTTCTAGTTTATTAATTAGTAGTCCACTGCCTTGTCCACCTTCACCATATCCTACATAACCTGGAGGTGCACCAATTAGTTTAGCAACTGTATGACGTTCTTGATATTCACTCATATCAAAACGTATTAGTTCCATGTGCATTATTTCACTAAGTTGCTTTGCTGTTTCAGTTTTACCTACACCTGTTGGACCTGTAAACAGATAGTTGCCAATTGGCTTGCTAGGATCTTTCAATCCTGCTTTTGCAATATAAATGCTGTCAGCTAATCTTTCAAGTGCTTCATCTTGTCCGTATACTTTGGTTTGCAGTGCCTTTTCAATATCAATTTGACGTTCTTTCTTGTACTCGCTGTCTTTGGTAAGCACAAGTTGATCCACTGGTATTCGTGTGAGTTTTGCAACTTCGTATCTTATATCATCAAGTTCAAGTACGCTCTTCCTACTTGTTTCAGGATACAATCTCTGTCTAGCCGCCGCGGCATCTAATACATCAAATGCTTTGTCCGGTAAAAATCTATTGTGCCAATATTGATGTGTAAGGTCAACTGCACCATGTAGTGCTTCTTGACTGAAAGCAATCTCATGATATATTTCATAAGCAGGTACACTGTTGACAACTATTCGTTTAGCATCTTCGACGCTAGGTTCTGGAACATCCACTTTGTAAAATCTTCTATTAAGTGCTTTGTCTTTTTCAAAATGTTCTCTGTATTCATCATACGTGGTCGAACCTATACAACGCAAACTGCCTCGTTGCAAACTTGGTTTGAGTAAATTGGCTACATCCATTGCACCTTGTCCAGCGTTTCCTGCACCCATAATCATGTGTATTTCATCTATAAAGAGGATGGTCTTTTCTTTTGCTTCTAATATTTCAAGAACTTCTTTGAGCCTTTCTTCGAAATCTCCTCTAAACTTTGTGCCTGCTAATAATGCTCCAATATCCAAACTGTATATTGTATGATCTGCAATAATCTCAGGTACATTGTTCTCGTTGATTAAATGTGCAAGTCCTTCAGCAATAGCTGTTTTACCAACTCCACTTTCACCTACTAGTATTACATTATTCTTTTTACGTCTTGCTATTGTTTGTGTTAATTGTTCTAGTTGTTCTTCTCTACCTATTACAGGATCTATTCTTCCTGTGCCAGCTAGTTCGTTTAAGTTATCACAATACCTTTTGAGTATTCTTTCTTGCTTGCTTTGATTTCGTTGATAAGTTACGTTTTCTGGTACTGTGTCTGTTAGATATCTAGCTATACTATCTCTGCTGATGCCTTTACTGTTCATTATAAAAGCGGCAGGTGTTGTAGTTTCGCTTAATATACTAATTAATAAATCTCTTGTATCTAAATGCTGTCTACCATTAAACAAGGCTTGTGTAAATGCTCTATGAAATACACGTTCTAACATAACAGTTTTCTTGGGTTCTTTTTCTTGCCCATCTGCATATTTCTCAACTTCTTGTTCTAAGTGGTCGTATATTTCTCTGCTACAATCCTTAGGGTCAACTCCACACTCATTGAGTATATCAGCAACTTCATCAGTATCCAATATAATAGCCATCAAGTGTTCTAATGTGACATAATGATGTTTGTAGTCTTTACTGAGTATAAATGTTTTGTTTACTAATTCTTCAATCTTGTCGGGCATGTTACTTCCTTGCTCTCTTTAGTATATTTACTATAACACATCCTGGACCGTTTTGTAAAGATCCGGAATGTCTAATTTTGGAATTATTACTTTTATTTCAATTAATAAATCTGCATTAGGCATATTTCTGCGTGGTAATCCACTTTCTGGTATACGCAATTTTGTACCACTTTGTGTTCCTGGTGCTATTTTTACTTTTATGCTACGATCATCTAAAGTGTTTATAACTATCTCTCCGCCAAATGCGGCTGTTTTTAACGGCACTGTGCTTATTCTCTGTAAATTATTATTATTGTCGGCTGTATATGTTGAATTCTTTTTTAACATAAATCTCACATACAAGTCTCCTCCCACAGGACTCATACTAGGATATTGTACTCTGCTTCCGTGTTGTATTCCTTTTGGTATTGTTACACTAACAGGCTTGCTCATTCCGTTGGGCATTGTTACATTAATTTTCTTAGTTGCACAATCAAACACATCTTTTATATCCACATGAAACGTTACGTCAATGTCTCTGTTTGCCCCTCCAAAAGGACCACGTGTTCCGTGTTGTCCAAACATTTGATTGAATACGTCATTGAAGTCTCCAAAGTTTTGATTAAATGCTGATGTATTCATATGAGGTTGTTGTTGAGATTCGTGTTGAAACCTAGCATCAGCATCTTTAATACTGTCGTATGCACTGCTAATTTCTGCAAAACGTTTCTGATCACCGCCAGCATCAGGATGATGCTGTTTGGCTAAACGTCTATATGCTGTTTTTATCTCTTGGTCACTGCTACCAGTGTCCACTCCGAGAACGTCATATGGGCTAGTCATTTTCTTTGGGTTTTACTGCTTCTTCATAATAAAGGATTACTGCATTTTGTTCTTCAATATATTTTTTAATTTGTTCGAAACTTAATGCTAATGCTTCGAAACTCTGTGCGGTCATAGCATACAATACAAAATCACCTTGCTCACCTTTAACACGTTCAATTACTTCGTCGAGGTTTGCTTTTGTCACAACAATGATGTCAGCATTACGCATTTTAATAGGATCGGGTCTTGGAACTATCCTAATTACTGGTGCTTCAATTTCCGGTGTTTCCACTACCGTCGGTACTGTTACTATTTCCTTTACGGGTAACAGGCGGGAGCAAGCACTCACCACCACTAGCACAGCCAATAGCGCCGAAAAATTTATCAACTTCTTCATTTATTTTTTCCTCACTAAGTTTAGGATCAGCTAAACTGTTTTTAATAATATCTGTGTTTGCTAGTAAACTAGCAATCTTTTTGTTTGCTTGTTGTACTGCTTTTAGGTTTGCACCTAAGTTGTCATTTAATTTCTGTTGTCTGACTAATTCAGCTTTAAATTCTTCTATTTCTTGTTCTACTTTGGATCTATATGCACCAAACTCTGCTACTGTGGTTTTGTGTGCAGTTTCCAACTTAGCATTGTTGGCAGTTAGTGTTTTTATAGCATTTTGTGTACTCACATAGTACTGATAGCCAAACCAGCCTACACCGCCTAATACACCTATAATTATAATTACCAAATAAAATCTTGCTAACATTATCTATACCTATAAACTATACGTCCCTTGTCTACATCGTATGGAGTAACTTCTACATCCACACGGTCATCTTTGAGTATACTGATGTTGTTTTTTCGGATTTTGCCACTTATTGTAGCGATAACATTGTGTTCGTTCTCTAAACACACTCTAAAAAATGCATTTGGTAAACACTCAGTAACAACACCTTCAAGTGTTAAATTTTCTGACTTGCTCATATACCTGCTAGTTGCTTAACCCTGCTGAGTTCTTCATTCTTAGGTTGTGCATACTTTAACACATATTCTTGTGGATTGTCAATCACAGAATTTTTAAGATTTTCCTCGTTTAGGTCCATTGCCTTTTCGCCTTTATAATACTCAAATTTCCATTCTGTTATAGTTGTTACATTACTAACAACTTTTAATATTTCTCTAATGTTTTCGTACAGTTTAGGACCTCTAGTAAATTCAACAAACACCATGTGCTTACCTCTGTTATTTGGTCCTTGACCTAAATCTACATCTAAACTTTCTATTACGTCAGTTTCAATTAGGTTACTCAAATCACTGGCGGCTTGTTCTACATCTACTTCGAACGCCATTACTACAGTTTCACTAGCTTCACCAATTTTAGGTTTGTATTGGTCAATGCTTACAACTGCATTTACTAGGTTTGTCATTTCACCATATTTTACTGTCATTTACTTAATCCTGATTGCCTTGCCACTTAAATTTATACATGTCTCTGGGCTTAATTTTTATTCTGTCGATCCTATCTTTGATATCTTTTTCAGGATCTACAATACCTCTTTTAAATCTAGGATCATCTCTATCTTTAAAAGGGTCTAAATTAATTGACATGCCTGGTTTAAATCCTGGAAAAGGTTTTTTCTCCGGTTCTTTTACTCCTGGCCCTTTTATGTTAATTATTTCTGGGTCACTGCCTGGAAAACGACCTATACTAGGATCGTCTTCAAGTTCTTTTGCACGTCTACGAAGAATATTATCTAGTTCGGGATCTCTTGGACTACCCGGAGGTCGATATTTACCAATCAACTGATTTTCCTTACCACGTTTTATGATCGCATCCGCATCTGCGTACTTGTCTTCTGTCTTAATGCCAGCTAGCGTTTTAAGTTCTTTTAAATCATTTGATTCTTCTGAATCAGTTGATTCATCAGTATAAAGTGTGTCTTCAATTGCATCATATACCTGACTTGCAAGACCGGTGGCTTTTTGTATATTTTTTACTGCATCGTTCATACTATTTTGCACATCTCCCAATGCATCATGCATATCGCCTTTATCGGTCATATCGTATTGATAATCCTCATTGAGGATACCGGATAATTTTTTAATTCTATTTAAATCTGTCATTGTTCTATTCCTAAATCTTGTTTGTCTGGATTCATTTCATTGTCATAGTCTGAATCGTATGCGCCTTCTACTTCGCTCATGTCAATGTCCATACCATTGATCGTAATTTTATTAGAATCGAATTCATTAACAAACTGTCTTGGCATTTCGATGGTCACCAACCAAATTGGTCTTTTAATACGTTTAGGTCTACGTTTTCCATCTTGTCCAGTGGGCTCTAAATCATCTGGTGTCATAATCTTTTTAGGTTCTTTGAATGTGTCTTTTCCGTAGAACACTCTGGCACCGTGTTTAATCAATCTCATAGCCGCATCTGGATCTGGCATTAGCTTGTATGGATACATCAGTGTCACTGTTACCCAATATTTACTAACCTCCGGACCAGCAATTACTTCGCCATATTCCCAATTTTTGTAACTGTATATGTTTAGGTTATCCAAAACTTCTTCAAACTCTATCAACACGTTTAAGTCATTGCTAGAGTCAACAAGGTTATCAAGTGTTGCTTTTAATTCTTCGATCTCTTTCATGTATGTATTTAGTCCTTTGTTATAAGTACTTATGTAGACAACGTTGGGCTCGCAGACACAATGGAGTTTACCACACAATGGCTAAAAGAGCAAGAACAAAACAACCGAAAGGTTCATTTAACGATATGGTGATTGAACTGCAAGATTATCGCAGAAAGAAACTACAAATATTACCTCGTAACATTAACCAAGAAGATTACTTGGAAATGTTAGAAAATTCCAACAAACATATAGTATTTGCGACTGGACCAGCTGGTACAGGCAAAACCATGATGGCAGTACAAATGGGTATTCGCAACTTGGAAGAGGGCAATGTAGACCGTATTGTAATTACACGACCAGCCGTAAGTGTTGACGAACAACACGGTTTTTTACCCGGCGACCTAAAAGAAAAAATGGCTCCCTGGACACGACCTATATTTGACTTCTTAGAAGAATACTATAAACCCAAGCAAGTCGAGGACATGATCAAAAATAAAACTATTGAGATCAGCCCGCTTGCGTATATGAGAGGTAGAACATTTAAAAGCTCATGGATTATTGCAGATGAAATGCAAAATGCTACACAAGAGCAAACCAAAATGTTATTAACCCGTATTGGAGAAGGCAGTAAGATTTGTGTAACTGGAGACCTTGCTCAACATGATAGGGGATTTAATAACAACGGTCTTAAAGACTTTCTAAACAAATATGAAACAAAATATAACACTATAGGACATGTGCATTTTACAAAAAAGGATGTCGAAAGACACCCTGTAGTTGCTGATGTTCTAGAGATTTACGACGAAGCTAGTTAACGTAATTAACTAATTGAGCCCAGTTGTCTACGGTTTTAATTCTAGCATCGTCAAAACTTGCGTTATGTTTATGCCTTAGCATAATGGTCTTCAATCCAAGATCGGCGCCAAGTTTAGCATTTTCAGGCTTGTCTTCTAACCAATACAAGCCACTATCTTTATAAGGTAGCAAAGCTTCGTCTTTATCTGCTCCAGTATCGATGCAGGTTACAAAGTCGAATACATCTCCAAATAACTGTTGGAGATTGTATTCTCTCATCTTGCCAGCATAAACATCTTCACTTAAACTAGTAATAGCACCAAATGTGTAACCTTTTTCAGCTAACCTAGCAACTCCATCTACTGCATCTAAATGAGGTTTTAAAAAGCCAATCCATGCACTGTTATTAAATTCTCTTACAAGCGATTTAATTTTTGCTTTTCTCTCGCCAAACCTTAAATGCATATCATAACTACTATTGGTCGGATCAGCATTGAAACCTTGTTCAGTCATCCAAGCAATAAAACTGTTTTCCCAATTAAGTAAAACTCCATCGCAATCTGTTAATATTAGTGTCATTTAACCTCTTTTCTTTTTTCTAACTATACATACAATATAGCATCAAGACGTCTTGTTGTCAAGTCTTTTCTGCAATTCTTTCAATTGTTTTTCCAACAGTTTGACTCGTGCTTTCAAACTGTTTTTACGTTTTAAATCCTCACAATTATATGTTGGAGGGTTTGTTTGAACAACTGTTCCTGGTTTTACATTATTAGAACACGGTGGTTCTTTGGGTTCTACCACTTTAAAACATTCTTCTGCACCAATACCTTTTAAACATAAATCATATGGCATTCCAAGATTATCACAAAAACAAGGAACCTTTTCACCTTTGGGCCAAGGCAGTTGTAATGGATCTTCATGGGCTTGTGCTGAGCCCACAACAAATAATAGTATTAACACTGAAAATAATTTAAGCATTTAATATTCCAATTCTAATGTAAATTTTTAATTGTTTCTTTGGAGACTTTTACACCTGGTTGATTGGTGTATCTGTTCAACTGTTTAAGTAAATGTGCTAGTACACCACTCCAATAGTTGTCTCCCCAACTGCCAGGACCGCAGAAATCTCTTGCAGTCATGACAGCGTCAATACGTCTTTCCAATAATTCAAGCGGGTGCATTGCTTTCGCTCATCATTTTGTGACATTGCTGAATCAAGTTCATTTCATCTTTATCAAAATCTCGGTCCCAACGGGTACCAAAGCTAGCATTTAATTCACTGAGCTTGTCAGCACAACGACTTAGTCGATTGGACATCTCGTGGTCTTCTTTGATGCGATATGTTAATTTTTGCATATACTCTGCAAGTTTCATAGCATCCAATTGTTCTTGGGACATTTCAAAAAAATTCATAGCCATTAGCAACTCCTGTTGTTTAACGTTAAGTTTTTATAATATAATAAGATATCTTATTTGTCAACCTTTTTATCCATAATGGTTAACACATACCTTAATTCACTAATTAGACGCAAGTACCATTCTTTATCCATTTTATC
>TARA_B100001057_G_scaffold500860_1_pt1 | contig 13134 bp, 12 predicted proteins | sample TARA_B100001057 | Tara Oceans TARA_B100001057 (sample SAMEA2621839) | marine metagenome | biome: marine biome (ENVO:00000447); feature: surface water layer (ENVO:00002042); material: "saline water (ENVO:00002010), including plankton (ENVO:xxxxxxxx)" | depth 5 m
TAATAGCTCAATTGGCTTGATTTATGCACTGAAAAAAATTTTTAAAGGACAATTAATTGTCGATATATATATTAATTTTATAGCCAACAGCCTTATAACCTGAAAAATTCATATTTTTTCTTTTATATAAACATAAAATAAATAATCTTTATATTTATAAAAAAATTTGATTTTGTGAAAATGGTAGTCATTTAATTGTTATAGTGTGACTGTCAAAAAGTTTAAAGGGCTATATAATAGCTAAATGCAAACTCTGAAAAAATTTATATCTCTACTTACGACAAATGAGCGACGTCATGCAATTTTATTGCTATTAATGATTTTGATAATGTCATTGCTCGACATGATTGGTGTGGCTTCCATATTACCTTTTATGGCCGTTCTCACTAATCCAAACATAATTGAGACTAATATTATAATAAATAAAATGTATGAAATATCAATTATATTTGGAGTTGAAAATAATGAAGAATTTCTTTTTGCTCTTGGAATACTTCTGTTCGTTTTGTTGATTGCTTCACTATCATTTAAAGCTTTAACAACATACATACAAGTTCGATTTGTTCAAATGCGAGAATATACAATCAGTAAAAGATTTGTAGAAAATTATTTGCATCAACCATACAGTTGGTTTCTCAATCGTAATAGTGCAAAAGTAGGAAAAACAATTTTATCAGAAGTCGGTGCAGTAGTTGGAAAAGGCATGAAACCTTTAATGGATTTAATAGCAAAGGGCATGGTTACATTTGCTCTCATAATTTTACTAATAATTGCAGATCCAAAACTTGCCTTGATAGTCGGGTTATCTTTAGGTTTGGCTTACGCAATTATTTATAAATTTACACTAAGCTATCTTAAAAGGATTGGTAAGGAACGTTTTAAAAGTAATGAATTAAGATTCACTGCAGTTAATGAAGCATTTGGGGCCGCAAAAGTACTAAAAGTCAGTGGTCTAGAGAATATTTTTATTAAACGTTTTTCTGACCCAGCTAAAATATTTGCAAAGAGCATGGCTTCTGCGGCAGTTGTAGCTCAATTACCTCGCTTTGTATTAGAAGCTGTAGCATTCGGAGGCATTATATTATTAATACTTTACATGATGTTACAAAAAGGTAGTTTTTATGATGCATTGCCTATTTTAAGCTTGTATGTTTTTGCAGGCTATCGTTTAATGCCGGCATTACAACAAATCTATTCCTCTTTCACTAAACTAAGTTTCATTGGACCTTCTCTTGATTCATTAAGCGAAGATATTAAAAATCTCAAACCATATTACTATATTCATAACGAATATGCTTTGTCATTAAATAAAAAAATCTCACTTAAAAATATTAATTTTAGTTATTCAGATGATACTCGGAAAATTTTAAGTGATATTAATATAAATATACCAGTAAAAACTACTGTAGGATTAATTGGTGCTACGGGAAGTGGTAAAACAACTACCGTAGATATCATCCTAGGTTTACTTGAGGCTCAATCTGGTACTTTGAAGGTAGATGATACAATTATAACAAAAAAAAACTTAAGAGCTTGGCAAAGCTCAATTGGTTATGTTCCTCAAAATATTTATCTTTCAGATGATACTATAGAATCTAATATTGCTTTTGGTCATGAACAAAAAAATATTGATCGAAAAGTAATCGAAAAAGTATCAAAAATTGCAAATTTACATGAATTTGTGACCAATGAACTGCCTAAACAATATCAAACTATGGTGGGTGAACGTGGCATCAGATTATCAGGTGGACAGCTACAAAGAGTAGGAATTGCTAGAGCATTATATCACAATCCACAAGTTCTTATTTTGGATGAAGCTACAAGCGCTTTAGATAATGATACTGAGCAGGCAGTAATGGAAGCAGTAAATAATATAAAAAAGGATACAACAATTATTATAATAGCTCATAGATTAAACACAGTTAAGAATTGTGATTTTATTTTCAAACTTGATAAGGGTAGAGTTATCAGCCAAGGCACGCCCAAAGAACTTTTTGTTTAAGTTGAGTAAATTTTTTTTTTGTTAAGAACAATTTGTCTTATTATAGGATGAGCAATATAATAAGGTAAATAATCATCTCTAGAATTTTTATATTTCTTGTTTTTTTTTGAATTAATATATTCTACCAAAGTTAATGCCCTAATTTTATTATCAAAGTTTTTTTCGATTTGATTTAAATTTTTAGGGTAAAGGAAATGTTTTTTATATAAAATTCTACCCTCATCCACTTTATTACTCATTATAAAAATTGTTACACAAATTTTTTTTTTTTAGAAGAATGGAATAATAAATTGTAGTGCTACCTTTGAAACTAGGTAAATCACCAGGATGACAATGCAGTAAATTTTTACTTAATAGCAATTTTTTTTTTACTTTTTCTCCAGGATATGTTGATATAATATTAAATTTCGATTTATCTAAATTAGATTTTTTTTCAATTAAAGAAGAATTTATATTGTTGGTTTTACAGTTAATTAATAATTTTCCAATTTTTTTTCTTTTTAAAAATTTATATACCTCACCCTTTTTTTTAGCATATAAAATTATTTTATTTATTCGAAATTTATGATTAAATATTCCCTTTAAATATTCTAATGATCTTTTTGTATCTGATAAAATTAAATTTATCATAAATATAAGTTCATTAGCTTTTTTTCAAAATCAATATTTTTTTTAAACAATTTTACCAGATTTAAATGTTGAGTTTTTTTAAATAATAATATTAATAAATCGTTAATTTTTAATATTGTATTAAGTTTATGGACACTATTAATTTTGTTATTTTTCATTAGAAATTTACTAAATAATATGTATGACATAAAACATGCATTTTTATTAGATTTTTTCTTGAGTGTATGAATATTATATTTTTCTTTAAGTTGTAAATTTGAATTAAATTTTTTATAAAATGAAATAAAATTTTTTTCATTTAAATAAGTTGAATAAAACTTACAAGATTGACATTTTTTTTTATAAATTTGATTTTGAGAGTTTAAATTTAAAACATATTTAATTGCCTTATTTCTTTGATTAATTTCTTTTTTTGAAAAAATAATTTTTTGATATTTTACTTTTCTATATTTTTTTATATTTTTTTTTATTTCTTTTAACATTATTAATCTTTTTTATAATTTGATTTATCTTTTCTGAAGAATAAGAGAAAAAATTATTTTCAACTATCAAATCACTTTTGTGTGGTTTGGGAAACTTTATTTTTTTACCAACAACATTTTCTTTTGAATAAATATTTTTATTATTTCTTTTTTTTAAGATCAAAATATTTGACTTAAGAAAAATCTGAAAATAATTGTCAAATTTTTTTCTATTTAATTTTTGATGTTTAGTGAATATTGATAATATTGAACAGATGACAGTAAAACCTTGTTTTTCTAAAAATGCACATAAGTCAGATATCAATTGGGAATTTTTTTCACGATCTTTTTTTGAATATTTTAAATCATAGGTTATAAATTTTCTAACCGTATCTCCATCAACTAAGATTTTTTTACCTTTAATTTTAGTAAATATTTTTTTTGCAAGATAAGTTTTGCCCGATCCTGAAAGACCAATTATCCAAATTACCATTTTTTTAAATCTCTTTGGGCAAATTTATGATCTGATGCGCTATCAATTTCATACCAGTAATTTTTATATTTTTGGACTTTAAGCGACATGATTTTGTTCGAGATACACAAGTTTAGAAATGAAGTCATATCAACTTTTTTATTGTTCAATTTTTTGAAAAAATCGTAACATTTTAAAAATGTTTGTTTACGCAATTTAACAATGCCCATGAATTGATATTTTGGTATTTTATTTTTATTAATTTTCGTACCAATTTCCAATAAATTATTTTCTTTAACAACAATATTTTCTGCATCTTTAAAAATATTATTCATACTCATTCTTTTTTTCCAATTTTTATACCAATTAATATTGACAGGAATAATATTTTTTTTAGGCTTTAAAAGTTCATAAACACTATCATTAAAAATTATATCACCATAAACAATCACAACATCATCTTTAATTTTCTTCTTTGTTAAAAAAAGACTATAAACCATATTTGTAGATGAATATTTTTTATTAAAAACATTTGTAAAGCCAATTTTCTCAGATATTTTTTTTAGATATTTCTGTTTAAATCCCGTTACTATAATTTTATCTTCAAAATGTTTGAAAAAATTTTCATTATATAAAAGTAATGGTTTAGAATTAAGTTTCACTAGACACTTAGGTCTATTTCTAAATTTTTTTGGTAGTCTTGAACCTCTACCTGCAGACAATACGATTAGTTGCATAGAATTCTTTTATTAATTTTTTATCAAAATTTTTTATTTTTTTGTATCTTTCTGGATGCCACATAATACCTAAAATTTTTTTATTTTTAATATGAAAAGCCTCAACAGTATTATCTTCAGCAGTAGCAAAAATATTCACATTTTTTATTTTAGTAAATTTAATCGTTTCATTGTGGTAGGAATTTACAGTTTTGTATGACTTATTTTTATTAAGATTAATAATTATTTTATGATTTCCCACATGATTTGCTTTTCTTTCAATTTTAAAATTAAATTTTTTTGATAAAAAATGTGCTCCATGACAAATTCCCAATATTTTAATTTTTTTTTTTAAAGCAAATTTATAAATTAAATTGTTAATTCTATTTCGTGTTCTATCTGCACTATTATTTATAATTGAATTATTCCCACCTGATAATACAATCAGGTCATATTTCTTTTCTAAAGTCATATTATAAATATCAATTAGTGAAGTTTTAAATAATTTTTTAAAAAAACTTATTAATTTCAAGTCAATCGAGGTTTCAATTTGATTTTTGTAAATTTCTCTTACTGTAGGAACTAATAATATTTTCATTCTAAAAAACTAATTTTTTTAGCTATTGGATCAAGATATACTTTTTTTGAATTGACTACAGTATTAAAACTAATTGAACCAACACCGATTGCTGCTGGTATGTTTAATTCAGAGCATCTAATTGACATATGTGAATTAGCTCCTCCATACTCAGTTATTAATCCAATAATTTTATGATCAAATATAAAATCATATCCTGGGTCTGCTCCTCTGATACAAACAATTTTATTATCAAGATTTTGAATATTATTATTGTTTAAGTGAAATGTATCGCCCTCAACAATATTTTTACCAAAAAAATTTGGCTTCCCTCTTTTTTCTGTAAAATAAAAAACATCGTTGGGATTAATTATTACTTGAGGTAGCTCAACAAATTGATTAAAATTAAATTCTTCAAAATTTTCTTTGATATTTTTATTTAAAATTATTTTCATGTCTTGGTTGTTTAAATTGTAGTATAATTCCTTTATCATTTTAATATTTATATGGCTTAATTTTGAAATTTTAATATTATTTCTTATTGATAAGTATTTAATTTCATCAAATATGTAATCTATACTTTTGGTGAAAATAAATTTTGAATATTCTCTGAATTGAATACCTTTTGTTAAATAATTGATAAAATTATTTAAGCTTAATTTTTTATCAAGTTTTTTTAAAAATTTTTCAACTTTTTCTCTACTTTCATTTGAAAGTTTGAAATTTGGTATTTTTTTAATTTTATTATTAATTGATTTATTTTTTTTGAATAAAGAGTCATAATTTTCCTTATAATTTTTACTTAAAATATCATAAGTACTCGGTCTTAAGTGTCCATATTTATTACAAAAATCTTTTTTAGATAAGTTTTTATCTTTTAGAATTTCTGAAGTAATACTTTTAAGATTTTGAAAAAATAAATCTTTTTCTTCTTGTTTGATTATCTTTTTATTTACCATTGAGTTCAAAAGTTCAACAGCTATAAAACCTGCTCTCGCTAGTCCAGCAAATGGTTCAGTGCCATATCTTTTACAGTCTTCAATATACCAATAAATTTTGTCAATAGAGTATATTTGAGATTTATTCACTTGAGATTGTTTTTTTTTTAAAATTGATATTTTCTCTATATCTTCATCTATTTTGTGAATTGAATTTAATGTAATTTTCTTTAACTCTTTTTTAATTTTTTGCTTCTCGTTAATATTTAAGATACTTGGTTTAATTTTTTTTAATCTATCGTCTGTTTCTGCATTGAAACACGTAAATAAAATTTTAAATTCGATTTTGTCATGAAAATTATGATTTTTTTTAAATAAATTAAGATAATGATTTACTAATTTTTCTTTGGTGATGTGATTTATTTGTTTTGGTATCCATGAATTAAAGTCAACTCTGATGTCTATATAAGGAGTTCCTAAAAAATTTGACATCAAATGGTTTGATGTTAAATCAATAAATCCATATTTCTCTCTATTTTTTGCCCAAATGAAATCTGTAATTAGTTCTTGGTACAAGGAAAAAGCTAGCGCTTTAGGTTTGATTCCTATCATTTCCGCTGGATTCCAGTCTGGCATAACGCCAAAAAAAGAGGTTTTTCCAAATAAATTATGATTTCTTTTTTTTAATTTAATTATTTTATTTTTCATTTTAGTTAAAGAATTTTTAAATTTATCTTTATTAAAAAAAATTTTTTTATTTTTTAAAATTATAGGGCGTACTTGAAAAAGGTATACCTTTCCTTTTTTAACACCAAATTCAATATCTAAATAATTATTTTTAAATTTATTCTCTAACTCTTTAGCAAGCTTGATAATTTTATTAAATTTTTTATTTCCTAAATTACTGTATTTGAATTGAAAATAATTCTTTGTATTTGCTTTACCACTAGTAGCCGCAGAGGTATCTTTACCATCAAAATAATTAATTACATAATAAGGTGCCTGATTATTCAAATTACATGTTGTTATAACTCCAGAAAAATTACAATCGTCAATCATCTTTTGAACAAACACAATTGAGTTATTTTTATTTTTTTTGTAAGAATTGATCACTTTTTTTATTGCATCCTCAAGGTCAATCATTCTATTTTTAACCATTGGTATACTTTCATATTTACCAGCGTTTGATTTTTTATTTGTATCTTCTGCAATTGAGCTAGATCTAACAATTAGATAGGAATTTTTATCAAATATTTTAATTATTTTATTTAGAACAGCTTCTTTTTTATTTAAAAAATCTTTAACTTTAACTATTGTCAATTTAGGTATAATTGCATTATTACATTTTAGCTTATTTAAAGTTATTGCCTTATTGTAAAATTTCATCAGAATTTAATAATAATTTATTGCTCAGTGTAAATAATGATAAGCATCAGATTTTTTAAACTAATAATCCTTTTATCACAATAATTAGTTTATTCTCTTTATCACAATAATTAGTTTATTCTCTTTATCACAATAATTAGTTGTAATTTCTTATATTTTGATTTACTTAAATAGTAATTTAATTGACCATATCAATCATTAAAAATACTTTTGATGTTAAAAAATTCTAATATTTTAATTACTGGTGGCACAGGATCTTTTGGGCATAGTTTTGTGTTTCAAACTCTTAAAAAATTTAATCCATCTAAATTGATAATTTTTTCAAGAGATGAAATGAAACAGTGGGAAATGGCAAAATTATTTAATAACGATCCACGAGTTCGTTTTTTTATTGGAGATGTGCGTGATAAAGATCGGCTTCATCGTGCTTTAAATGGTATAGATTTTGTTGTGCACGCAGCAGCAACCAAGATAGTACCAACAGCAGAGTACAATCCTTTTGAGTGCATTAAAACAAATATTAACGGTGCAATGAACCTAATTGACGCCTCTATTGATCAAAAAGTAAAAAGAGTAGTGGCACTTTCAACAGATAAAGCTAGCAGTCCTATAAATCTTTATGGAGCAACAAAATTAGCATCTGATAAATTATTTACAGCAAGCAACTCATCGTATGCAGGTGGACATCTAACAAGTTTTTCTGTTGTAAGATATGGGAATGTAATGGGTTCACGTGGTTCAGTTATACCATTTTTTATGTCACTAAAAGATCAAGAGCAATTACCTATCACAGATGAACGAATGACTCGATTCATGATTACGCTAGAAAAAGGAGTTGAACTCGTATGGAAAGCATTTGAAGATATGCAGGGAGGAGAAATTTACGTTAAAAAAATTCCATCAATTAAAGTTACAGATATTGCCAGCGTAATTGCACCAAAAGCTAAGCATAAAATTATAGGTATACGTCCCGGTGAAAAATTGAATGAACAAATGATTAGTATCGAAGATAGCCATTCAACTTATGAATATTCAAGTTATTATAAAATTTTACCTCAAATTAATAATTGGGGAGAAGATAATTTACGAGTAAAAGATGGGGTAAAAGTGTCAGAAAATTTTACATACAGTAGTGATAATAATTCTGAATGGATGACAAAAAGTGATTTAAAAAAATGGATAGATAAAAATTTACACTTGATAGGATACCTATAGGAGGCATATTACCTATAGGAGGCATATTAAAGATGGATTACATAAACAATTATATTTCAAAAATAAAAAAAAAATACATCATAATTTTTTAAATAAATGAAATTGCATAACAAAAGAATTTTTATTTCTGGAGCTGCAGGAGTAATCGGTCAACAATTAGTTAAATTATTAGAGAAAGAGGGAAGTTTAATATTTGCTGCAGATATTAAAGACAGACCAACTAACTTTTCAAATAAAATATTTTATCGCCAAGGTGATTTAAATGAAATTAAAAGGCATGAGATCGAATCTTATGAATGTGAAATATTTATCCATTTGGCTGCAACGTTTGAGAGAACCAAAGAACGTTTTTTATTTTATGATGAAAATTTTAAGCATAATGTTTCTTTAAATAATAAATTACTTAAATTATTCTGTAATACTAAAAAAATTAAAAAAGTTATTTTTGCTTCTAGTTATCTTGTTTATGATAAACTTTTATACTTGAAAAAAAACTCAAGTGATTCAATTGTATTAAAAGAAGATTCATTAAAAGATACAAGAAATTTAGTTGGGACAGCAAAATATTATCATGAAAAAGAAGTTGAGTTTTATAAAAAGTTTAAGAATAATATTAAATTTCATAATTTGAGAATTTTTAGGGGATATGGCCCTGGTTCAAGAGATATTATTTCAAGATGGGTTAGATCTGCTTTGGAGAGAGTAAAAATAAAAGTGTTTAATGAGGACTCATGCTTTGATTTTATTTTCTCACTTGATACAGCAAGTGGAATTTTACAAATCTTAAAAAAAGATCCCAAAAATTTTATTATCAATCTAGGATCTGGAAAATCAGTTAAAATTAAAGATGTAGTTTTAAGTTTAAAATCAAATTTTAAAAACTTGAGAATAAGTAGATTAAAATCTGATCAATTAATTGAAAAATCCGTTTCAAAGAATGATATTATGAAACAAATAGGTTGGTCCCCTAAATATAATATCAAAACTGGGATAAAAAAAATAATTGAATATGAAAAAAGAATTTTTAAACAAAATAAAAAAAAATCCAAAAATAGAATACTAATAACTTGTTTTGGAATAAAAAAAATTACATGGCTAAATCATATTCTTGAAGCAAAAAATAGAGTGAATAAAAATTTAGATATAATTTTAGGAAATACAAAAAAAGATACTCTATTAAAAAATGTTTATAGTCAGATTTTAATTATGCCGTCAATTCAAGAATATACATTTATTAAAATTTTGAAAATATTAAAAAATAATAATATTAAGATTGTTTTGCCAACAAGTAATGATGAACTCTTATTCTGGTCAAAGAATAAAAATAATTTTTTGCAAAAAGGCATTACTGTTATTATATCACCTTTTAGTTCAATAAAAATTTGTAATGATAAATTTAAATTTTATAAATTTTGTAAGCAGAACAATATTGAAACTATAAAAACAATCAAAAATTTTAAGGAAATTAAAAAACTTAAAACTAAAAGATATGTAATTAAAGAGAGAAATGGCTCAGGTAGCAAAAATATATTAAAAAACATTAATTATGAAAAAGTAGAAAGTTCACTTAATAAATTTAAAGATTTTATAATTCAAGAGAATATAAATTCTAAAGATGAATATAGTGTTGATGCTTGGTATTCTGGAGATTTGAAACTTAATAAATACATTGTTAGAAAAAGGAATTATATAGAAGATGGTGAATCAAAAATAACTTCAGCAGTTAAAAACTTTAGATATAGTAAAAAATTAGAATTTTATTTAAGTCGATTTAAATTATATGGTCCAGTAAATTTTCAGTTTTTTCTATTAGAAAAAAAAATTATATTAATAGAATGTAACGCAAGAATTGGAGGTGCCACAACTTTTTCTATTACTTCTGGATTAGATTTAATTTATTATAGTTTTTTAAATTCATTTTATCGAGATAATGAATATGATAAGATTTTCAAAAAAAAAATATTTCCAAAAAATAAACAATTTCGAATAATATCCGATATCAATGAAAATTTTAATTTTTGATCTTGATGATACTTTGATTGATGAACAAAAGTATGTTCAAAGTGGTTTTGATTATGTTGCCAGTAAAATTAGCAAAGAATTTTCAAAGTTAAATATAAAAAAAAAATTAAACAAAATTTTAAATAAAAACGGAAGAGGCAATGTATTTGATATTTTTTTTAAAAATTATAATGAAAAAAGGATAATAGATAGATTTGTTAGACTATATAGAGTCCATCAACCAAATATTGCTTTAAAGATTGAAGCTAAAAATATTTTAAAAAAACTAAAAAAACTTGGATTTTCAGTTTATCTTCTTACAGATGGACACAAGCTTGCTCAGCGAAAAAAAATTAATAAGTTACAATTGACTAAATATTTTAAAAAAATATATGTAACTCATGAATATGGCCATAAAAAAATGAAGCCTAATCTTTTTTGTTTTAGACTTATAAAAAAAAGAGAAAAAGTTAAATGGTCGGAAATTGTTTATATTGGGGATAATCCAAAAAAAGATTTTGTCAAACTAAATTCAGTTGGAGCATTAACTGTAAGGGTTTTAACTGGACCATTTAAAGATTTAAAGGTGGGTAGAAAATTAGATGCAAAATATAAAATTAAAAGTTTAAGTAGTTTAAATTTTAAAAAATTTTATAATTAAAATAATTATAGATAAATGCTTATAAATTATCGACAATTAAAAATTTCTGATGCTGAAAACATTAGAGTATGGAGAAATAAACAATTAAAAATTTTAAGACAAAACGAGATAATTAAAAAAAAAGATCAAGAAAAATATTTTAAAAAATTTATATTATCTAAAAAATATAAATTAGAATTATTTGCAATAGAGTATAATCAAAAATTAATTGGATATGGTGGACTAGTAAATATCTCAAATTATTTTAAAACTGCTGAAGTTTCTTTCTTATTAAATGATAAAGTTAATCATAATTCAAAGTTTTATGAAAAAACTTTTACTAATTTTTTAATTTTTTTGAAAAAATACTCAAAAAAAAAGAAATTAAGAAAGCTTTATACAGAAACCTACTCTTTTAGAAAAAAACATATAAAAATTTTAGAAAATTGTGGATTTAAATTAGAAGGAATTTTGAAAAAGCATATTATCAAGAACAAAAAAATTTATGATTCTTTTATGCATGGAATGTTAAATAAAAAGTTAGAAAAAAATTATTAAAAAAAAATGACTATCAAACTAAACAAGATTAACAAACCATTTATTATAGCTGAGCTTTCTGCAAATCATAATGGTAAAATAAATAATATATATAAATTAATAGATAAAGCTAAAATGTGTGGAGTGAGCGCTGTTAAAATTCAATCATATACACCACAATCAATAACACTCGATTGTAAAAATAAATATTTTTTTATTAATAAAGGACCCTGGGCTGGTAATTATCTTTACGACTTATATAAAAAGGGTACAACACCATATTCATGGCATAAAAAAATTTTTGATTATGCAAAAAAAAAAAATATTTTATGCTTTAGTAGTCCTTTTGATTCTGTTGCTGTTCAGTTATTAAAAAAATTGAAAGTTCAGTTATACAAAATTGCCTCTTTTGAAATTAATCATATCCCTTTATTGGAAGAGGTTGGAAAAACAAGAAAACCTGTAATCATATCAACTGGTATGGCAGACATTAAAGATGTTAGTTTAGCGATTAAAACTTTAAAAAAAAATGGCTCAACCGATATTGCAATACTTCACTGCATAAGCTCCTATCCAGCCAAACCACATGATTATAATTTAAATTTTATAAATAAGTTAAAGAAGTTTAATTTGCCTGTTGGACTTTCCGATCATACTATTGGAGATATTGTTGCCATTTCATCTGTAGGAATGGGAGTGAAGATTTTTGAAAAACATTTAAAGTTGGATAATAAAAAAGGGATAGATTCTAAATTTTCTACAAATTTTATAGATTTTAAGAATTATGTAAAAAATATTAACATCGCGTTTAAAAGTATGGGTAAAGAAAATTTCAATAGAAATAATTTAGAAGGATCAAGTAAAAACCACCGAAGATCAATTTTTATATCCAAAAATGTCTTGAAAAATGAGGCTATAACTGAGAAAAACATTGCAGTTGTTAGGCCATCAAATGGAATGCATCCAAAATATTTTCAAAAAGTATTAGGCAAAAAATTTAGAACTAATAAAAAAAAAGGTGATCCATTAAAATTTACCAATATTTATTAAGGGAATTATCTATATATTTTTTTAATATAAATTTGATCTATTTTTAAAAGTTAATTTAAACTTAGAAAATTAAATTATGATAAATAAAAACAAAATCGCAATTTTTCTAGCTGCTAGATCAGGATCTAAAAGATTACCAAATAAACATTTTTTAAAGATAAATTCTAATTTAAGAGTGATAGATTTATGCATTTTAAGATTAAAAAAAGCAAAGTTAGTAAATGAAATTTTTTTATGCACTACTAAAGAAAAAAAGGATGATAAATTCAGAATTATATGTAAGCAGAACAAAATTAAATTATTTAGAGGTAGTACTAACAATGTTGCAAAAAGGATAATAGATTGTGCGATTGAAAATTCTATTAAAATAATTGTTAGAATCACAGCAGACTGTCCCTTAATAGATCCAAAGATAATAGATGAGTGTATTAAATTACATTTGAAAAAAAAAAGTGACTATACGTCAAATACATTAAAACTTACTTTTCCAGATGGTATGGATGTAGAGA
>TARA_B100001057_G_scaffold342219_1_pt1 | contig 13131 bp, 13 predicted proteins | sample TARA_B100001057 | Tara Oceans TARA_B100001057 (sample SAMEA2621839) | marine metagenome | biome: marine biome (ENVO:00000447); feature: surface water layer (ENVO:00002042); material: "saline water (ENVO:00002010), including plankton (ENVO:xxxxxxxx)" | depth 5 m
TAGGCATCTCCACATTGCGCCAACATCCAAATAAGGTGAAAACGCCAAGAGGTATTTTCCAATTTAATCATTTTATCGCCATCATAAGGATGAATTTCAATGGCCAACTTATAATGGTCAGCCAATTCAAAAATGGCATCGTTTTCACGATCAAAAACACTGCGCCATTGTCCCACACTGTCCATAAAGTGGGTGGGTAAACATAACACCTTGAGTTCTAAATCTTCGACACAACGCTCAATTTCCCATAACGCTCCTTGTATAAATCCTGGATGGATTACAAAGCCGCAAGTAAACTTGGAAGCGTGGTTTTGTTGAATTTGGGCATTGAAATCATTTTGAAAACGCAAAGCTTTTTTCATCATCTCTAGTCGTAAACCATTGCCATAGAGTTGAGATAGGTTGAGCACGACTGCGTGATCAATTTTGTTGTCTTCCATCCATTCTAATTTTTCATTGAGAAAAAAACTAGAGTGTGTAACCGGTCGACTCCATCCTTTTTGAAGCATATGTTTGCGCTCATCATCTACCCAAAAGATTTCTTTTTCTTTCATGAACTGAGGAATCTCTTCTGGATATGGAAGTAAGTGAGAGTGGCCATTAATGCGAAGTTTCCGTTTCATGAGTGCATATTATTCGTCTAAGAATCTATTGTCAACTTCCATAATTTCACCTGTCTTAGGGCAGGTTCTCAATGTTTCGTCTGAGTAAAATCGTTTAAAAACAGGAAGAAAATCTTTTTCAATATTCGTTAAAGTAAAATATTCTTCATAAAGTAATTCATTTGCAGTGTCTGAAAACCACAGTAAACCATCTTTTTGATCCTGTTTTCTTTTTCTTTCAATTACCAAGCCAATTGAACCTTCAGATCTCACGGGTGAGTGTGGTATTTTTGCTGGCAAAAGAAACATCTCTCCTGCTTTTATTGGAACCTCAACAAGCTTACCATTTTGTTGTGTTTTTACAACGATATCCCCTTCAATTTGATAAAAAAGCTCTTCCGTTTCATTGTAATGATAATCTTTTCTAGCATTTGGTCCGGCAACAATCATCACAATATAATCCCCGGATTCTATATATAGATTTTTATTGCCCACAGGAGGCTTTAATAAATGTCTGTTGTCATCAATCCATTTTTGTAAATTGAAAGGTTTTTTTATTTCCATCTGTTTTTAATGATAAATTTATTTCAATATTTGTATTTTAAATGCTTAATCAATGGTGTCTTGTTCACCCTCTAGAATCAAATAGGTTTCTTTTTTAATTGTCTCATAAATCGACTCAATCGGTAAGTTTAAATCGATGGCTTTGTTTTCAATCATGTTTAGAATGGCTTTATCCTGTGCTCGACCCACTAACATGGCTTGGTTATAGCCCATATCTTCTCTAAAAGTCACCATTGAATATTTTGAAAAATAGGTCTTCGGCAATGCAGTTTCAAGGGCCATTTCTAAAGTTCTTTTTTGCTGAAAAACGGGGTTCGCAACATGATCTTTCATTTCATGAAAATTATCGATCGCTAAATCTGCGATTCCATCTGTGTCCTTTTTTCGCTTTTGCTGAAAACTTAAAAAGGCTGCTTCCCAATTATCATGATGGGCTTCCAAAGCCGCATCAAATTCAAAGACATCTTCAAAAGCGGCATTCATACCTTGGCCATAAAAGGGGACAATGGCATGCGCTGCATCGCCTAAAATTAAATTTTTTCCTTGAAATTGCCAAGGAAAACATTTAATGGTTCCAAGGGGTGCCGTTGGATTTTTAAAAAATTCAGTGGTTAAATCGGGCATAAGCTCAAGCGTGTCTGGAAATTCTTTTGCAAAAAAGTTTTGTACTTTTTTCTCTGAGTCTAAATTTTTGAAATTATATGTACCTCCTTCATAATCCAAAAACAGTGTGACTGTAAAACTTCCATCAAGATTGGGCAGTGCAATGATCATATAGTCGCCTCTTGGCCATATATGCAAGGCATTTTTTTCGGTTTTATATCCGCCTTCTTTTGTGGCTGGAATGGTCAATTCTTTATAGCCATGTGTAAGGAAGTTTTGTGAAAAATCAAATAAAAACTTACGCTTGGATAAATAACTTTTCCTGAGTATTGATCCGGCGCCATCGGTTCCAAAGATGCGGTTTGCCTCACAATCCAAGGTTGTTCCATTTTTGCTATGTGTAAAGCGCGCGATGTTATTTTCGAAATCTACGGCATCACATTTTTGATCAAATTCGAAGCTTACATTTTCAAGGGCTTCGGCCTCATCAATGAGCAAGGCGGTAAGCAATTCTCTGGATATTGAATGGATGTATTCTCCATCGCGACCGCTATACTTTGACAGTTTTGTATTGCCACTTTTGTCGTGCAGCATGCGTCCGTGCATTGGGATACATAGACTTTTTACTTTGTTATCTAGGCCTACCATTTTAAGGGCTTTTATACCGCGATTGGACAGGGCTAAATTAATGGAGCGTCCAGCACTTATGTTTTCTTTTCGCAAGTCTGACCGTCTTTCCATTACCTTCACATTATACCCCCGCTGTCCAAGGCGCAAGGCCAGTAAAGATCCGCAAAGACCCGCCCCTATGATGAGTATATTTTCTTCAGTTTTCAATTCAAAAGCGTTTTTAAAATAGCTACCATACCAAAAACATCTTCAAAAGAATTGTAAAAAGGTACTGGCGCACAACGGATGACACCTGGCGCTCTCCAATCTGTAATGACATGGTTTTCAGTTAATCTTTTATGCAGTGTTTGGTCTACATTTTTGACGCGAATGGACAATTGACAACCTCTTTGGGCAGGGTCTTTAGGGCTGATAATTTCAACGTCTGGGTGTTCAAGATTGTTTATAAGATACTCCAAATAGGCGGTAAGTTGAATAGATTTTTGCCGCAGCGCATCCATTCCCACTTCGTTAAACAACTCTAGGGATGCTTTGATGGCTGCCATTGATAAGATTGGGGGGTTACTGAGTTGCCAGCCCTCTGCGCCAGGCATGAGATCCAGGGGTTTGCGCATGTCGAAACGGCTATTTTTATTTTGACTCCACCAGCCGGAAAAGCGTTTTAAAGTTTTGTCATTGGCATAGCGTTCGTGTACAAAAATACCGCCCAAATTACCGGGGCCTGCATTTAAGTATTTATAGGTGCACCAGGCTGCAAAATCCACGCCTGAATTGTGTAAATCTGGCTGGATGTTTCCAGCACCATGAGCCAAGTCAATGCCCACTTTACATCCCTTGGCATGCCCCATTTCTGCAATTTTTTTTAAATCGAAATATTGCCCAGTGTAATAATTAACTCCACCAATGAGAACCAGTGCAATTTCTTCACCATATTCATCAAGTATCGCTTCTAAGTCTTGGAGGTGCAATAGAGTTTCTCCGGCCCGCGGGGCCCATTCCAAAAGGCAAGCATTCGGATCGTACCCATGGAACTCCAATTGACTTTGAACTGCATAGCGATCTGATGGAAAAGCATCACTTTCAATAAGAATTTTATGACGTTTTGCTGTGGGGCTGTAAAAGGAGGCCATTAAAAAATGCAGATTGGCTGTGAGGGTGTTCATTACCACCACCTCAATGGGCTTGGCGCCTACAATTTTGGCCATGCTTTCGGTTAGGAACTCATGGTAAGGCATCCACGGATTTTTGGCTTTTAAATGGCCCTGAACACCTAAAGTTGCCCAATCCAACAGTTCTTGTTCAATGGCGGCTTTGGTGGTTTTGGGCTGAAGCCCTAAGGAATTCCCTGTAAAATACAAGCATTCATTCCCTGAGACGTCTTTGGGGATATAAAACGTGTTGCGGTAAGATCTCAAAACATCCTTTTGATCTAAACTGCGTGCAAATTCAAGATGTGGTTTAAATCCAGGCAAATTTTTTGTTTTGAGTTACTCAAATGTAGCTATTTTTCCACGATTATAAAACTCAGAGTTAGCGTGATTTTAATGCCTTTCTTTAAGGAGTTGCGGGAATTTTGATTTAAAGCGCTTGAGCCTTGGAATGGAAACATTTCGCACATAGGGGTTGTTAGGGTGGAGGCGCTCATAATTTTGATGGTACGCTTCAGCTTTCCAAAACTTTTGAAAGGGATAGACTTCTGCCGCTACTTGAGTGTTTTGAATTTTTTCAACTTCGTTAATTTTCTTTAATATAAGTCTTTTTTGGGTTTCGTTTTGATAGAAAATAATGGAGCGGTATTGCGAACCAATATCTGGTCCTTGACCATTGACTTGGGCCACATTTTGTGATCCAAAATACACATCTAGAAGGGTGGAAAATGAAACAAGATCAGGATCGTAATACACTTCTACGGCTTCGGCATGACCGGTTCGACCGGTATTGCTCAGTTCGTATGTGGGATTATTGGTATACCCACCGGCGTAGCCGCTAACGGATTCTTGAACACCTATTACACTTTCATAAATAGCTTCCACACACCAGAAACAGCCGCTGGCAAAATAGGCTCTGGCAATACCATTTTCAATGGGAATTTCGACGGGCTTTGCATTGATGACGGCTTGTTGTTTCGGATTTTTTATTGGGGTTTGGCAACTGCTGAGGCTGTAAAAGAAGAGTGGTAGTAGGATGAAGATGCGTTCCATTAACTTGTAATTTGCGTAAATTTATTAATCAAGAGCTAAAAATCTGTGAAATTTATATTAAAAAAAAATACTTGATTTTAAGTTCGCGAACAGCGGTATTTAGTATGGCGTGTTGAAAAAAATGTTTGATTAAAAAACGATTACTCTGTCGTTTACTATTTGCGTTCAACAATCTTGGAAATCATTTTTTTAAAATCGCTGAATTCTATAAGTCCTAACAAGTCTTTTCTGTTTTCATCAAGGGTGTTGAACTCAAAAAAGGGGTTTTTAGAAATAATTTTTCTACCAATTTGATAATTTTTTGAAATTACTCCAACGCCCCAGTCTGAATCTATACAACAAGAATTCATTGGATTGTGAAAACGGTATTTAAGAAAAGCCTTCCATGTGGTTCCATTCCAGTATCCTCTTGCAGGGGTTTGCATGTAATCGTAGTTTTCTCGCGCATGCCATTCTGTAGGAGGGTTGCAATCGTGAAGCACAATAAAACCATCGTCTTTTACAAAATATAAAGCGTTTGCAATATCCTTTTCAACTTGTTCAGCAAGGTGTAATCCATCAATAAAAATGACATCAAATCTCATATCACATGAGAGAATTTTGTTTTGTTTTAGTTTTGAAAAAAATGCGTCACTAGTCATTTTAAAGTCAACAGGGTTGGTTTCAAATTCGACACCAGGATCAACACTGTATTTAGAACTTGATTTGATTTTAGAGAAATTATCAGTAGGATTGCGAACGCCTATCTCTAGGTACAGGGGGTCTTTATCGAACTGGCTTAGTAAAAAGTTCAGAATCTCAGTTCTGTTTGATTCTTTCCCAATTTCAATTTTTATTTTTACTTGAGTATCAATGTGAGTCTTGCTCTTCAATGACTTTTTACCCGCTTTGTAATACTTAAAAGCTTTGTAAAAATTGAACATATTTAATAGTTCTTTCATGACACGATTAAAGTGGATTACAAAGGGAGAATAAGTTTAAAATTTATTAAATCTAAGATATAAAAAATCCTAAAATTAAAAAGTTTAAATCATAAAAAAAACCCGGACAGCTGTCTGGGTTTTTATAACACTATTCGGAATCGTATTTACAGCTTAGAAAATAACTTTTCCATTTTTACCTTTTGCTCATCGGCGAGCTCAGCATCAACTAAAATTCTGCCACTGTGTTCATCGGTTATAATTTTTTTTCGTGAAGCAATTTCAACCTGTATTTGTGGAGGAATGGTAAAATAGGAACCGCCAGAAGCGCCTCTTTCAATAGGAACAACTGCCAATCCATTTTTCACACTGCTGCGGATCTTGGTGTAAGCCTTGGCCAAGCGCTCCTCGATTTTAGTTTTATATTCCTCAGACTTGTCAAGTAATACTTTCTCTTCTTTTTCTGTTTCGGCAAGAATGGCATCCAAATCGTTTTTTTTGTGTTGAAGGTGGGCTTCACGCTCTTCTAACCGTTCTTTAGTCCCTTCAATCACTTCTTTTTTCTGCTCTATCTGAGCTTTAAATTCTTTGATATGCTTTTCAGCCAATTGAATTTCTAGTTCCTGAAACTCTACTTCTTTCGCCAAAGAATTAAACTCTCTATTGTTGCGAACATTTTTTTGTTGTTCGTTGTATTTTTTGATCAAAACTTTTGCTTCCTCAATCAAATTTTTCTTTGATTTGATTTGATTATCAATGTCGTTGAGATTGTCCTCTAATTTTTGATGTCTGAGTTTAAAACCTTCAACTTCGTCTTCTAAATCACGCACTTCTAGAGGAAGTTCTCCACGGACATTTCGAATTTCATCCACTCTAGAATCAATAAGTTGCAGATTGTACAGCGCTCTGAGTTTTTCTTCAACGGTCAGCTCTTTCTTCTTGGCCATGTTTATTTATACTTTACAGGGTTTGTATTAATCTTTGATAAAAGGATTGCAAAATTAGGAATTTTTTTCCTAAGATAGGATACCAAAAGAGATTTTATATATTGCTCACTTTCATAATGGCCAATATCTAGAAGTAAAATCTGATCGTCAGCACTAAAGAAATCATGGTATTTTAAATCGGCACTTACAAAAGCATCTGCTCCTGCAGCCTTCGCTGCTGAGATTGCAAAACTTCCTGAACCGCCCAAAACAGCCACCTTTTTAATTTTTTTCATCAGAAATTTTGAGTGTTTAATGACTTCACAATTCATTCTTTCTTTAACGAATTCTATAAAGTCATTTTCGGCTTTGGCCGATTCAAAAGTCCCTAACATTCCCATCCCTATGTGCTGATTTTTATTTTCTAAAGTTGAAATTTCATGGGCAACTTCTTCATAGGGATGCTTGTCTTTAAGGGTTTTTAAAAGGACCCCTTCCAAATGTTTCTCGAAAATAATTTCAATTTTTGTTTCTTCCAAAGCTTTCAATTCATTTGGAGATCCAATCACTGGATTGGAATGCTCATTGCCTTTAAAAGTTCCAAGTCCGTTCGAGTTAAAACTACAGTTGTTATAATTCCCGACAGCTCCACCTCCTACTTCAAAAAGTGCCAAACGCAAGGCATCAGCTTGAGCAATTGGCACAAAGGTGCTTAATTTTTTTAGGGTTCCTTCTTGTGGGATTAAAATGGATTTATGTTTTAATTCTAAGGCTTCACAAATGGTCGCATTGACCCCCTCAAATGCATTGTCAAGCGCCGTATGAATGGCAAAAATACAGATGTCATTTTTAATGGCCTTTTGGACCACTTGCTCCACATAGGTTTTTCCCGTAATTGATTTTAATCCTTTGAATATGATGGGATGAAAACTGATGATTAAATTGCAGTCATTTGCAATGGCTTCGTCTACGACTTCAGGCAAAGTGTCTAATGTTACTAAAACCCCACTAACCTTGGTGTTTTTATCTCCTACCAATAAGCCCACATTGTCAAATTCTTCGGCATAAGCCAAAGGCGCCAATGTTTCCAACTGTTGAATGATCTCCTGAACTATCATAAGATTTTGTTTAACATCAAAGATAAAATAATTACTTTCGTGGTGATGAAGCTTTTAAGAAAAATATTAGTTCCACTCAATCCAGTCTATTTTCTATTCGTATGGCTTCGGAACAAGGCTTATGATTGGGCTCTTTTTGAATCTAAATCCTATGACTTTCCCATCATTTGTGTTGGAAATTTGTCTGTGGGGGGTACTGGTAAAACGCCTATGGTTGAATATTTAATCCGATTGCTTCAGTCCACCAAAACAGTGGCTGTTTTGAGTCGGGGTTATGGCCGTAAATCTCAGGGATTCGTACTTGCCGATTCCAATTCAAATAACAATACGCTAGGAGATGAGTCTTTCCAAATTACATCTAAATTTCCGAGTGTGACCGTAGCGGTCGATAACGATAGGCAACATGGGATTACTTGTTTGCAAGCCTTGGATCACCCCCCTAAAATTATTTTGCTTGACGATGCCTTTCAACACAGACGTGTACAGGCCGGATTTTCAGCTCTCTTAACGTCTTATGATGATTTGTATTGTGACGATATAGTTCTTCCTGCCGGGAATCTTAGGGAGCCGCGCTCTGGAGCGGAGCGTGCCCAGATTGTGGTGGTTACCAAATGTCCTCACAATTTGAGTAATGCTGAGAAAAAAGTTATACAAACTCGTTTAAAACTCAATTCTAATCAACAATTGTTTTTTAGTTCAATTGTTTACGACGACTTCATATATTCCGATCAAGAAAAAGAATCAATTCAAACGCTAAAAAATAAGAATTTTACCTTGGTTACGGGGATTGCCAATGCCACTCCAATGGTCGATTATTTAAAACATTCAGGATTTAAATTTAAGCATCTTTCGTTTCCTGACCATCACATTTTCTCTAAAAAAGAATTGGAATTAATCGCCTCAAAATCTTTTGTGTTGACCACAGAGAAAGACGCCTCACGGCTACAATCCTTAAAGCACAAGGCTTTATATTACCTGCCCATCACCGTTGAACTGGATGCCCCCGAAAAATTCGAAAATGAACTTCAAAATTTTATTAAAGAATTTGATTAGCTTAAGATTCGAATCAAGTCAATAATTCGAGAAGAGTAGCCTGTTTCATTGTCGTACCAGCCTATAATTTTAACCATCTTTCCCAAAACAGAGGTCATTTTTGCATCAAATACACAAGAGTGTGAATTTCCTATGACATCAATAGAAACAATGGGGTCTTCAGTATACTCAACGATCCCTTTAAAATTAGTTTCTGCAGCTTTTTTAAAAGCTTTGTTGATGGCTTCAACCGATGTATCTTTTTTTACATTGAAAGTAATGTCTGTCAATGATCCATTGATAACCGGTACACGGATGCCACAACCTCCAATGGTGTGCGCCAATTCAGGAAATATCTTTGTAAGCGCTTTGGCGGCTCCAGTAGTGGTCGGAACAATCGATTGTCCCGCCGCTCGCGCACGTCTCAAGTCTTTGTGGGGTTGATCGTGCAGGCTTTGATCGGTGGTGTAGGAATGCACGGTCGTAATATAGGCTTGTTCGATACCACACAATTCATTAACAATTGCCAACATCGGGGCTGCATTATTTGTGGTACAAGACGCATTGGATAAAATTTTATCAGTTTCGCAAATGGTGTTTTCATTTACACCCACTACAATGGTTTTGATGTTGCTTTCAAGAGGTGGAACTGTTAAAATTACTTTCTTAACGCCATTTTTTAAATGTTCTTTAAGTACCTCTTTTGTTATAAACTTCCCCGTAGCCTCAATGACGATATCGACTTGATGTAGGTCCCAATCAACAGCCGAAGGATGGTTTTTTGTCGAATGTTCAATTGAATTTTCATTGACAATAATTTTTGAACCGTCATCTGAAACCTCGGTTTCTAGTTTTCCATGGATGCTGTCGTATTTAAGCAGATGGGCTAAAGTTTTTGCATCGGCCAAATCATTGATGGCAACAACTTTAATATCCTCCTTTTCTTGCAATAACCGAAAGACGCGTCTTCCGATGCGACCGAAGCCATTGATGCCAATACGAATCATTTAATTTATGTGTTTTTGGGCTTTATAAGAAGACCGAACCAGGGCGCTGCTTTCAACGTGACGGAATCCAAGATCTAATCCAATGGATTCAAACTCCTTAAACTGATCCGGGGTGATAAACTGTTTGACAGGTAAATGTTTTTTACTGGGCTGTAAATACTGTCCGATGGTTACAACATCCACATTGGCATCTTTCAAATCGTGTAAAGTTTCAATGACTTCTTTACGAGTTTCTCCAAGGCCCAACATCAAACCTGTTTTGGTGCGGCGCTGACCGTTGTCTTTTAAATATTTTAGTACGCTAAGGCTTCGCTCATATTTTGCTTGGATGCGAACTTCTCTAGTGAGGCGTCTGACCGTTTCCATATTGTGTGAAACAACTTCAGGTGCGACATCAATGATGCGATCAATGTGTTTTTCAAGCCCTTGAAAATCGGGAATTAGGGTTTCAAGTGTGGTATTGGGATTCATACGGCGTACCGCTTTGACCGTTTCAGACCACATAATGCTCCCCATATCTTTTAAATCGTCTCTGTCAACACTGGTTAGGACCGCATGTTTAATACCCATTATTTTAATGGATCGCGCTACTTTTTCAGGCTCGTCCCAATCCACCGTTTCTGGTCGGCCTGTTTTTACACCACAAAAACCACAAGAGCGGGTACAAATGTTCCCAAGAATCATAAAAGTCGCAGTGCCTTCTCCCCAACACTCTCCCATATTTGGGCAGCTTCCAGAGGTGCAAATGGTATTCAATTTATATTTGTCTACCAAGCCTCTTAGCGCCGTGTATTTTTTACCAGTCGGTAATTTTACACGCAGCCATTTTGGTTTTGCTTGGCGTTTTTGCGGTTTGCTAAGTGGGGATGAAGCAGTGATGTCCTCAAGCTTGACAAGGCTGTCTACAGATGAAGCCTCTTGTGGTTTAACAAGTACAGCTTCATTTTTGATTCCTTCTAGTTTATTGAGCGTCTCTGAAGACATAGATCTATTTTTGAATTACAAAGATACAAAGTATTCCCTAAAAAAATCACAAAATACTGAGATACCAAATGTTAAATCCAACTAAAAATAAAATACCAAAAATAGACAGAATATGCATGATTTTGGAGGGTTGCCATGCCTTAGGAGTGTGCTTGCTGCACAACACAAGATAATTCATAATGGCATAAAAAGGCGCGGTTAGAAAAGATAAGATTGTGGCAATTTTTATCAAGCTTCCCATTTCGGAAAGAAAAAAGAAGAAAACAATTGCGGTTCCTAAAATCAATAAAATTAACCACGCACTGTATCCTTTTTCAATTTTTTTATCTAAAATGAGTTCCACCGTTTTATTCATGGCTCTTGGTGAGGCATCCAAGGTTGTAAGTGTGGTGCTAAACATGGTTGTAAATGCTGCGACTCCAATGATGGCAAAGCTCCAATCGCCTAAATTCTCAGTGTACATATCTATGAGTTGTAATGAGAATTCACCACCACTGTCGCTAAAGGATTTTCCACTGCCATACATCACAAGTCCCCCTAATAACAGAAAGCAAACACCTAAAATTATGGTGCTTACATAGCCAATATTGAAATCTAAAAGGGCCGATTTTTTTTCAAAAACATCAGTTGTCTTTTGTTTTTCTACGGCCCATAAAGAGTGCCAGATGGATACGTCTAATGGCGCTGGCATCCAGCCCATAAAGGCAATGAGAAAGATAACTTCATGATTTGAAGTTGGGAAAACTTGTGCCCACGGGAGTTCACTTCCACTATTGTTGAACGCAATCCCAACTGCTAAAAGGGTTGAAATGCTCAGTAGAATAATAATGATTTTCATCATTTTATCCAATAAATTGTACCTGCCCAGCAAGAGCAAAAGGAAACAAAAGCCTAAAATAATCACGGCCCAAAGTTCCAGGCTAAAGCTACTTCCAAAAAGTGAAAAGGCAATGCCAGCTGTCACAATCGTTACGGCTGTTTGAATGGTGAACATGGTGGCTAGTGTGAGAAGGGCATAAATTCTTAAAGCCCATTTCCCAAGCTTTTTGTAACCCTCAAGTAAGTTTTCACCAGTGGCGGCAGCATAGCGTGGGCCATATTGGAAAAATGGGTATTTAATAAGATTGATAAGCAAAACCGCCCACAACAATCCAAAGCCAAAATTTGAACCCGCTTTTGTAGACTGCACCAAATGTGACACTCCAATGGCTGCCCCAGCAAACAAGAGTCCAGGCCCTAATTTTTGTAAAAATTTTATCATTTTTTATGTTGAATAACAGCCGCCAAAAGCTTTTTGGCTCTCAGTAACTTCACTTTTACATTGTTGAGTGGAATGCCCGTTTTTTGAGAAATTTCAAGGTAGCTCAGTTCTTTGAAATAGCGCAATTGAATGATATCTTGGTGGTGTGGTTTTAATTTTTTAATGTCTTTTAGAAGTTGGGCCAGATTTTGTTCAGTGATTAGCCGGTCTTCTACTGATGGCGCATCGTCAACAATCCAATACACTCGTTTTTCGTCTTCTTCTGTTGTTTGATTTGTAAGGGTTGTTTTTTGCTTTCTTAGACTGTCTAAATGCGTGTTTTTTGCAATTGTAATCAACCAAGTTTTAAACTTAAATTCTGAATTAAATGAGTTGATTTTATCAAAAGCTTTAAAAAAGGTCTCAATAGTTATATCTTCTGCATCAATCTCATTATGCGTTCGTTTGAGCATAAATCCAAAGACATCGTTCCAAAATGTCTCTAGTAAAAAATTGAAAGCCATTCGATTATTTTCTTTGGCTTTTAAGATTGCTTCGTTAACTTTCAATACAGTAGTTTTGATTTAAGATGCTTATAAATATAGTAAAATGCGGAACAAGTTATATAAACGCGGTTTTCTTCGGCAGTTATTGTTGTGAATGATCACAATCTTTAAACTGCTCTGGGGTTTTGCCGCAAAAGCCACAGGGTTCATCCTCTGTGTTTAGCATGGGATTTTGACTTGCACATGTACCTGCAAATTCCCCGTCCTTTTTACCCCATATTTTAATGGAAATGCCTGCAACACCAAATCCCAAAAGTAAAAATGTTATTAAAAGTAGTTCCATAATCTGTTAAGGTTTATGCAAAGATACAATTAAAATAAAATAAAATTTTACCATCAGAATGTGACCCTTGAACATTATTAGTGTCAAATACATAAAAACTTAAAACGCATAACTATGAAACAATTTTTTGCAGAATTTTTTGGAACTTTTTGGCTTATTTTTGGGGGTTGTGGAAGCGCCGTTTTTGCAGCCGCATATCCAGATCTAGGTATCGGATTTATTGGAGTTGCTCTGGCATTTGGTTTGTCCTTTTTGACCATGGCCTATGCAGTAGGTCATGTATCGGGGGCACATTTTAATCCCGCTGTTACTTTTGGCCTTATCGCTGCCGGGCGCTTTCATTCAAAGTATATTTTGAGTTATATATCAGCACAGGTTTTAGGATCTATTGCGGCAGCAGCAACACTTTTTTTAATTATGACAGGTAAATCTAATTTTGTGACGATTGGTGGCTT
>TARA_B100001057_G_scaffold438247_1_pt1 | contig 13117 bp, 6 predicted proteins | sample TARA_B100001057 | Tara Oceans TARA_B100001057 (sample SAMEA2621839) | marine metagenome | biome: marine biome (ENVO:00000447); feature: surface water layer (ENVO:00002042); material: "saline water (ENVO:00002010), including plankton (ENVO:xxxxxxxx)" | depth 5 m
AGCTTTAAAAGGCTTATTGCCTCCTCCCCATAAATCTTCCTCTTGTAATGATGATGAAATTGTTGAACTCATTTAAAAATAATTATTCAATACAAAGTTACATATTTTTACTATCTAAAGAAATATAAAAACACAAATAGATACAACCAAAGTCCCCCAAGAAAATGCCAAAAAGTAACAGCTAGTTCAAAACCCAATTTTTCCTTGATGTATTTTTCTTTATGATTATTAGCAAGAACAACAATCAATACAATTAAACCAGCAAATAGGTGTAGCAAATGAAGGGCTGTTAGTACATATAAAAAAGAAGTTGTTACTGTGCTTTGAGCTCCAGTAAAAAAATAACCTTGATTGATTATTGAGTTAAATCCAGAGATCTGTAAAAAAATAAAAAATATAGCCAATGAAAACGTAATTAATAACCATTTATTTGCATTTTTGATCTCATTTTTAAATACAGACTTCTTTGCGAGCCAAATAGATAAGCTACTTAAAATAATAATTATTGTACTTATCGTGAAACTTAAAGGCAAATCAAAATCCTTTAACCAATCTGGACGAGCTTTACTAACAATATAAGCACTGGTCAGTCCTGCAAAGGTCATTGAGATACTCAAAAGACAGAAAAGCAACATCATTTTTTTTGCTTTTATAGTTTTTAAACGAATTTCATCTTGATTTAATTCCATATAAAGTATTTGTCAATGATAAAAATAATTTGAACTAGGGTCAAACAAACCACACTTGCAGTAAATAATTTTTTAGCAGAGTCAGTCGTCATTTTTTTATATAACGATATTGAAAAAAATAACATCACAATCCCAATAATTCCAATGAAAAAAGCTGAAAAAACAGATAAACGTAACTCACCTGTGAGCCCACTAACAGGTAACATGCAAATCATAATCATCCAAATCGTGTAAAGTACTGTTTGAAGAGCGGAAGATCTGTCCTTTTTTTTGGTTGGTAATAAATTAATTCCTGCTTTTTCGTAATCTTCATGTAAAATCCAACCCAAAGACCAAAAATGAGGAAACTGCCAAAAAAACTGTATTGAAAATAATGTAATGGCTTCTATCCCAAATTCGTTTCTAGCAGCAACCCAGCCTAGCATAAAAGGAATGGCTCCTGGAACAGCCCCAACAAAAACAGAAAGCGGTGTCTTTATTTTTAGAGGAGTATAAATACAAGCATAAATGAATATCGAAATTGATCCAAATAGAGCAGTGTAAGCATTTATTCTGTACAATGCAATCAGTCCAATTAATGTAAGTAAAACAGCAATACAGAAAGCTGAATTAATTGATACTCTTCCTGTAGGAATTGGTCTATTTTTTGTTCTATTCATTAGAGCGTCAGAATCTTTTTCAATTATTTGATTAAAGATGTTTGAAGATCCAACCATGCAAAAACCTCCTGTAACCAATAAAAAAATAATATTTACATTTATTTCGCCAACCGCAATAAGGTAACCTGCTAAGGCTGAAAAAACTACGCTGATAGCTAACCTTGCTTTAGTTAGTTCGAAAAAATCTGAGATAATAGTCTTAACGCTATTTGACAAAGTATGATTCGACTGTAAAATTTTTGCCATAAATATAAGCAGGCAAATTTAATGCAAATGTGACAAAAAACAATATAAATTTCAGTATGATATCCTATTGTAATCTAAAAGTAATTGGTATACTAAACGGAACCCTCACAGGTCGCCCGCGTTGTTTTCCAGGGGTCATTCTTGGCAATTTTGATATAATTCTATTGGCTTCCTTTTCTAAATTTTTATCCGGACCTCTGGTTCGAATTCCACTAATATTCCCATCTTTACCAATCATAAACTGTACAAAAACTCTTCCTTGGATTCCCATTTCTTGAGCAATTTCAGGGTACCTAAAATTTTTACTAATATGTTTTTGGATTTGTTCTTGAAAACATTTTCTTCTTTCCGATTTTGAAACTCTCTCACATCCTGGGAAAAGGGGAACATCCTCAATGATAGCAAAAGGAACATCAACATCAAGTTCCTCTTCTAAAACCTCTACTTCTTCAACAATTTCCTCTTGATCTGTTTCAGTTGACTCAATTATTGTTTCTTCAATTTCTTCCTCATCTTCAACAACTTCAATTATTTCAGGAGCTGGAGGAGGAGGAGGGGGTGGAGGTGTTTTTATTTGCTCAGTAATTGGAATTTCTTCATCATCGTCGTCCTCAACATTTAGGGACTCCAAATCATATTGTCTTTCATAAGACTTGAACTCAATTGCTTGCCAGGAAATAAATAATATTAGACATAATCCAGCTGCTAAAAATAAACCACTGTATTTTCTTAGGTCTGATTTTGGATTTTTTTTTCTTTGCATAAGTTCTAAACAAATCTAAATATAATTTTTTTTTTTTAAAAAAACCTAGTTCTTTTTATTTTTAAAAATATATAAATAACTTAACGATAAAGACATAAAGATTCCCAATAGATTCGCAAGAATATCCAAAATTTCAAAATGTCTATTTATTGGAAGTATACCTTGCAAAATTTCTGTAAAAACAGCAATAATTATGACAAAATAAATATATTTTGAATCCAAAACCTTGCTTTCAATATATCTAAGCCTAATCCACGATGTACACAAAAGAAAATATATTAACAGATGCATTAATTTGTCGTTAAGACTAAAGTTTTTTAAGGGTAGCTCTGGAAGAGGAACTAAAGAAATTATTATTACTATTAAAGTAAAAAATATTGTGAATTTTTTATGCAATTACAAGCCAATTAATTTTGAATATGCTCCAGCATCCAATAGTTCATTTAACTCTTCTTCATTTTCAATTTCCATCTTGATGATCCACCCATCGTTGTAAGGATCCTCATTGATGATTTCAGGACTATCTTCAATTTTTTGATTAACCTCAATAATCTTTCCTGAAACAGGCAAAAATAAATCTGAGACAGTTTTAACAGCCTCAACAGATCCAAAAACCTCTTCTTTATCAAGTTTTTCATCTAATGTTTCAATTTCTACATAAACAATATCTCCCAATTCACCCTGAGCGTAGTCTGTAATACCTACAGTTGCTATTTTTCCATCGATTTCAATCCATTCGTGGTCCTTTGTATATTTTAGTTCTGATTTGATTTCCATTTGTAAACTTTGATTATGGTAAATGTAAGTTTTAAAAATATTTTTTCATACAATTAATCGCCAAAATTATATCTTAAAGTCAAACCAGATCTGATGGTTGTTTGTGGAAAAGCAGTTGAAATTGCAAATTCAGAGAATAAATGGTCATAAAAGAAAACAGCGTTAAAACTTTTACTCAATGCATAATCAGCAGAGATCTTAAAAGACCATACAGACTGCCCTGCTGTTACCTTATTATCTAAAATATCTAGATTTCTAATGATTGTAATATTATCTCTATAGTTTAAGTCGGCTTTAATATTTAGATCGCCACTGGAAACGCTCTGCCTTCCCCTAATATTATTTCTAAATTTTAAATCTTTCACTCTATATCCAAAACCTATTGAATAGTCCATACCAGTTGTTTCAGTTAATAAATTATTGTCTAAGCTTAGAGACAAGGCTCTATCTTTTTTCATTTCTAACAAAAATCTAATATCATTTTTAAATTCCATATCCAATTTAATTAATGGATTGAATTGTTCAACCAAGTTAATGTTTGTATATAAGATCTCATTTAAAAAGTTTCCAGATTGGTCAGTTAACATGTTGTTGTTTGGATCAAATTCCAAATTGGATTTAAAACTATTAAGCGTGTAGCTCGATCTATATGAATGACTGAGACTAAATCTTTTAAACCGGTCTTTAAAAAACTCCATATTAATTAATCCTGTGTATTGGATAGACCAGTTTGGAAGCGGAGTATTTTTGATTGCATTTAATGATATCTTGTTTGGGTCTGATCCACTATATGCAGCTAAAAATGAGGGGATTAAGACTGCTTGATTATTTTTTCCATAACCCTGTGGGAACCCTGCTTCATCAACTTGGCCATTTGAATTCCCGTTCAACAAAGCAAGTCTTTTAGCAATTATTAATCTATTTTTTTGGAAATCCCCAAAGGTTTCTGAATTGTTTTGATCACTTTTTTCAAAAGATGTTTTTAACATAATTGTTGAAATTGAGAAATTTCCAGATTTGTAAGGGTTCAAGGAATTGTATTCATTATTGATAACTGAAAAATTTTCAAAAAAATTTTCAGAATATGATTTATTTGCATTAATATCAATGCTAAAATCATCAAACCAACTTATCTCAGCCACCAGATCAAACTTATTATTGTGCACCTTAGTGTATTGCTCATTAAAGCTTGGAAACTCAGTAAGCCACCCATTTTTAGCAGCCTCAAATCTTATATCAGATTGACTGCCAAAAACAAAACCAAGAGAAGGCTTGGTGGTTCCAAGAAAACCAAGTGACTGCGTATAGCCTGGTAAAACCTGGCCATTATTTTCAGAGTAATTCACCCTAAACCTTGAAATTCCAGTTGCAAAACCAATTAGAATGTTTTTAATTATTTGTACTGTATTATTAAGTTTTCTTTTTTGTATCAGTCCAATGTTTCTATAAAATCTAGAGAGGTTTAAAGAGGTATTTAGTGATTGAGTGTTTGCATTTTGAATGGTATTTACTCTTCCTAAAACATTGCCAAGCTCATCCTCAACTTGAGCCATTGCATCAGATCCTCTCTCCCAACTGAAATCTCCATTGTAACTGTAGTTTGAAGAAATAAAATCTATTAAAGGAAATAATTTAAAAGGTATTTCGTAGTTAACTCTTAGAGATTGATTATGAGAATATGTTTCACCTGTGTTCCAGAATCCATCCCAAATTTCAAAATCATTGTCTACAATTAGGTTTCCATTTTGATCGTTTTTTAGATAATTTTTTACTATGCTATTGTTTGATGCAGAAAAATCCAATCTCAATGAATTCGTTAAATTTTGACTCATGCTCAAATTCCAATCAAACATGAAGTTTCTTTGTTGTATTTTAGGTAAAGTAATTTGTTTTGATGCGTCAGCGCCTTCAATGTAAACCTCTCTAAATTGTTGACTGTTGAACGCTCTATTGATATTTGTATCAAAAGATATATTCGATAATATTGGGTTGATATTGAATTCACTTAACCATTTTAGATAAGCTTTATTGTTTAAAAAAGTTATGTTTTGAAAAGGACTAATAACAAATGGATTCAAATCAAAGTTGTACTGAACTCCAGCTCTTACAGTCTTTTTGGTTAAATTTTCAATTTCAAAATCATGTTCTAGTTCTTGATTATAACTGTATGAGAAATCGAAATTTTCAATATCATAAATCCTTTCCTTTTGACCCTCAGACCTGTTCTTTCGTAATCCAATCAAACTTATATTTTTGGATTGCTTATAAGCTATTGCTTGGTTATTTATTGAATCTCTTTGAGAACTTCTTGTGCTAGAATTTAACCTTTCATTTAACTTTATATCTTGATAATATGGATCATATTCAGGTGTTGATGTTTGGTTATTAATTGAGTAAGCAATGGGGATTTGAACTCCCCATTTTGTTGGTAAAAATCTACCGAAATCAATACTACCAACAAAGCCATACTGCCTCAATTCCTCTCTACTTCTTTGATTAGGTGTTTTGTCTATTGATCCAAAACCAATTGTCGAAATTTTTCCTGAAAAAGAAACATTTCCAAGGTCAGCTAAATTTGCATCAACAGATCCCAATGCAGCCCAGCCTCCTTTGCCATCAATTTCCGAAAGTCTAAGTTCATTAAACCATACTTCCCCTGAAAGTATATCTCCAGGTGTTAAAGAGGGGTTTTTAACTCCAATCATCAAACTTTTTATACTACCAATGGAGGGGTTTCCTTTGATTGCAAACTTATATTTCTTATCACCTGGTAAAGATGAAATAGACTCATATTCATCAATTATTTCTAAGTTTTCATTAAAATAGATTGTGTTAATCGAGTTTACGCTTCCGTCTATAGTTAATGCCTTTAATTTTGTCAATTTTTCCAGTAAAAAATCAATTGAATTTGAATTAGGTTGCCATACAGCCTCACTTGAAAGTCTATTGGATGCACTTTCGTTGTAATCAGTGGGGGTTAATGGAACTTCTATTTGATAATAGTTTTCAGAGAAATCAGAGCCTAATCTAATAAAACCAACGAGTCTTTTGTCATAATCTTCGTTCGCTCCCAAGCCTGGTAATTTAGGACTTCCCTCTAAAGATTCTGCATGTATGTACATTTTCAATCTTTTGTATTGTCTCATATCAAAATCGAGGTTTTTATAGACAGCTCTGGAGTCACCAGGATTAAGGTTCTCAATTTTTACTGATAATGACTGTTCATTTTGTCTTATTATCGAATTATTGGCATTTATTTCCTCTCTTTGAACTCCAGGCGGGAGAACATAGTTAATAGGGACTCTGTTTTCATTTTCTAAAATGTTGACAGACCCGATATCAAATGAAGTATTATTATATGAAATATTTTGTTTATTCAGACTTTTAGTATATCTCTTCCAGTCTGTTCTTACTAAGTCTAGAGTTCCAAATCTAAATGTTACAGGGTTAGAGAAGTCCTTCAAAAAAATTCTCATAAAACGAATAGATCTTAAATTGTCTAGCCCATTAATTGACTCAAAGTAATTACTATAATTACTGTTTTTATAAAATTGTTGGAATACGGGAATTTTGAATTGAATCCATCGTGTTGTTTTGGTCTGTCCATTAGGTAAATCTACTTTTACATTTTCCCTCACATCACTTACGAATGGATGATTTACCACGTTCATTGACTTTTTAATTGGTATTTTGTATTCATAGTAACTATTAATGGTATTCATTGTATTGTCCTGATTAACATCTTCAACATCTGGAATTGTGGTTGAGCCTCTGTTTGCATTGGTTGTTGAAACAGGTGAATTGCCTTGTACACCATTGTAATTTAAATATCTGTTTTGTATTCCTCCAACAGCATTTAGATAATACTCATAATTATCTCCCGCTGGATCTGAAATTGATCCGTTTGAATAAATAGAAGTTTCATCAGAATCATTCAAACCGTCATATCCTAAATCTTGTAAAACTCTATTATTGGGATCCGAATCAAACGAATATATCAAAGACTGAGTAGCTGGAGATCTTCCCCAATTTGAGGTATTTACCAATTGCTGTGAATTTGCTGATGGCAAACCGTTTTCATATAATTTTTTTCCGTCACTTAGTATATCTTCAGAAATATTTCCAAGATTAATAACTAAAGTTCCTAATTCATTTTTTGTTGACTCATTATCACTAAAAGTGTCCAATAACCAAAATTGTATAAACTCTACATTGGACTGTTCAAAATTTGTTGAATTAATTTTTCTAGTTATTCCAGCCCAATTATTTTTTAGATCAGTTTTGAACAAATTAGTTTCGTTATTATTATATGGTCCTTTTTGGTTAGGAATAAAATTTAAATCCAGTGTGTTCTGAATCCTTGACTGTCCCTCAATAAGGTCTTGTTGAGGAAATATTTCATCAATAAAAATTCTTCTAGTTTCATTTTTAGATAATTCATTATCGTCAATTTCAGCTGGTCTTTGTCTTGTGTAAAAAACTGGATCAATGTTATACCAAGCTAATTTAGCTCTATAATACCCCGTTCTAAGATCATTTGTTTGAAATTCAGACCCTTTTACACTTAGTGGAACACTTGATAAGCTCCACGAGTAAGTGTCTTTTAGATCAATGTTCGTTTCAGAACCTTCAAAATCATCAATGTAAATAGTTGCGTTGTTTTCATATCCAGAACTTTTTGGTCTACCAGCATGCAAATAAGCTACCTCACCTTTTAATGAAACTACAGAGGGAACATTACTTTTTATGTTTGGAAGTTTGTTAAGTAATCTGGTGATAATTGGAATTTCTGAGGAAAACACACCATTTACACCCAACATTGTATTATTTACAGGTTCTACTCCGTAATTGGCCTTCTGTGTGATTGATCTTTCGCTTAAGTTCATTAATGTTCCTCCAACGATAAAGTTATCATTGAATTTATGCTCAATATTAACGCCTGAAAATCTTTTTTTCTGCTGATTGAAGAAAGAATTACTTTCTGTTGATATGTCAATAGGAGTATTGGAATTTTTTAGATTTTCATCCAAAATCATGACTCTTCCAGCCTGATAGTTAACAGTATAATCAATTCCTTCTTGTAATTGTCTACCCCCAGCTGTTACCTTGACTGATCCTCTGGGTATATTAAATTGTCCTATTGGAATTCCGCCAGAGTCTCCTGAAACTTTGTATGAGCCTCTTAATCTAAATTTATTTTTTTCAATTTTTTCCTCAGCACTAATTTTAGACATGGAGTAAATTTCATTGTAAACATATTTCTTTTGATTTTCATTATAAGTAGTTATATCATAGTAACTTTCACCTGTTGAATTTTTACTTTTTAATTGTTCGAATAAAAATTTTCCAAATGGTTCAACTGAGGGAAAAATTATAAGTCCATTACTGCTGTCAATTGTAAGTTTCGGTACAAAATCAAAAAAACCATCTCCTCCAATTTGAATGTCATTATTCATGTTTAAATTATCAAGGTTAAACAGCGCTAATAATGTTTTACCGTCTATGTGATCTGGCCATGTATTAATGTCAACTGCCTCTATATAATTGATTGGAGACGGGTTTGAATAAAAAATATTTAATTTAAAATCGTCTTTGTTTATTTGGTATGATCCTAAAGAATAAATGTTTTTCATCATTAAGTCCCATACTGGTTGATTAATATTTGTTAAACTACTTTTTAACATTTTTACTATAAGACTATTATTCGAAATCTGAGTTTGGTTATTTTGTGAACTAACTTCAGTAGACTCAATACCATCATTTGCAAATTCACCTACTTGAAAAACTTGTCCACCAACAGTATATTGAAATGCAACTCCCAAAATTTCATCATTGTTTAATGACTGATTCAATGATATATAACCAAGTTTCTCATTTAAACTGTATTCATTGGGGCCTAATTTTCTAGCGTTTTCCAAAATTGAGTAATCTACTCCTTCGCTGACTGAGTTGGAAATAACCCCAAAACCATTTTTAACTGTTGATATTTCTCTTACTGATGAATTAAGTAATCCGTTGTCAATTTTTTCAGGGTCAAACTGATTGACCGAGTTATCTGGATAAATATTTTCACCTGGTTTAATAATAAAATTTGAGTACAATTCATCTATTTTAACTTTTTCAGGATTTGACTCAGCGAGATCTTGTAGGGCAAGAATATTTCGAACATTCTGTGTTTGATTAACTCTGTTGGTAACCCAAACTTCAATTCTTGTTATGTTTATTTGGGTATTTAAATATGGAATTGTTTTTAAAGTATTTTCATATTTATCTCTAAAATACTGTGTCAAAAAAAAATGTCTATTTTCATCATATTCTACAGGAGAAATTTCAAACTCCTCAAAACTTCCATTTCCTTTTGCTGATACGGTTTGAGATTGGGATCTTTGTTCTGAAAGAACCGTTGTTACTCTTGTATTTCCAAATTTTAATTCTGACTTAAATCCAAAAAGACTCTGCGCTCCAGAGATAAGTGAGCCACTCAATGGCATACTAACATTACCCAATTCTATTTTTTGAATGATATCATCCTCAGTTGGTGTATAATCCAGCTTTAACAAGTTTTGAAAATCAAAAGTAGATTGTGTGTCATAATTAGAAGTAATGGTTAATCTTTCACCAATTTTTCCATTTAAACTTAAACTTATTGCTTGATTGAAATCAAGACTTATATTACTTTGATTTCTTGTGGAGAGAGATGGGTTGTCTCTTTTTTGATATCTTGCTCCAATATCCATTGATATAGACCCTTGTGGATTCAACTCAATTTCGTTGCCTCCAAAAATTGTTTGAAAAAAATTTGAATTTAAATATAAATCGGGTAATAAGTTTCTAATTTTTTTTGTGTCATCAGAATCTTCCTCCTCTAATATTTTCAGTTTTTCCCTAAAGTAATTTTGAATATTACTTTTCCTAATCATTAGTCTGTATTGTTGTGGTGTAAGAACCAAAGGAGTTCCGATTTCTATTTCTCCTGCTCGTGTACTGTAAATATATTTATCAGTAAATGGGTCATAAGTGTACTCGGATTTGAAGCTTGAAGGCGGAGAGAGTTTGAATTTACCTAAATAAATTATGTCTCCAATTGTATCAAGATTTATAGTTTTTTGACCACTCAAGTTAAAACTAAAAATAAGAACAAATAAAAAGGATAATTTTATTGCTTTTACAGGTATTAATTTATACAAATCTATAATTTATTTAAAGCACCTTTAATCAACTGTTCAACAGTTATTTCTGGGCTTTCATTAATCAACATTTGGACTATCTTGGTAGTTTGTTTTCTTCCATAGCCTAATACTTCTAATGCTGATAACGCTTCATCTTGATTTGTATTGTAAATATTTGAACTAATTTCATTTTTTTCTGACACTAGACCAACCTTGTCCTTAAGGTCAATAATTACCCTTTGTGCGGTTTTTAATCCAATCCCTTTGATGGACTGAATAGTGGATACGTTTTCAGAAATTATAGCATTTTGAATTTCCTCCGGACTTAATGATGACAACATTGTTCTTGCGGTACTAGCACCAATCCCTGAAACTGATATGAGTTTTTTAAATAAATTTCTTTCCTGTTTATCACAGAAACCAAACAAAGTATGCGAATCTTCTTTAACTTGTAAATAAGTAAATAAGCTGATATTTTCATCATTTCCTATCATGGAAAAGGTATTTAGAGATATATTGACTAAATACCCAATACCATTACAGTCAATGACCAACTCAGTTGGAGATTTTTCAACCAATCTTCCTGTAATTTTTGTAATCATTATTTTAATTTAGATTTTTTTTGTGCATCAACCACAGCAACAGCTGACATATTAACCATCTCCTCAACACTTGCCCCTAACTGAAGAACGTGAACAGCTTTGGACATTCCCATCATAATTGGTCCAATTGACATGGCTTTATCCAACTCTTTGATTAATTTATAATTAATATTTGCCGCATCCAAATTTGGAAAAATTAATGTATTTACATTCATCCTTGATATTCGAGAAAAAGAAAATTTATCTTTAAACATTTCTTTGTTCAAAGCGAAATCTGATTGAACTTCCCCATCCACATTTAAATCGGGAAAATTTCTATGTAAGTATTTTACAGCTTGATTCACTTTTAATGCCATCGGATGAGTTGACGACCCAAAATTTGAATAGGACAACATAGCAATATTAGGTTCCATTCCAAACATTTTTACAGTGTCTGCAGTCATTTTTGCAATAATTGCTAAATCCTTTGGACTGGGATCAATATTTATAGAAGTGTCAGATAGAAAAATAGGTCCCATGTTTGTAATCATAAGGTTGGTGGTTGCAACTTTGTTAACACCTTTTGCTTTTCCAATGATTTCTAACATTGGTTTGACTGTGACAGGGTAACTCCTCGAATAACCGGAAATCAATGCATCACCATCATCACTTAATAACATCATTGCAGCATAAGAGTTTCTTTGTTTCATTACATTTATTGCACCAGATAAAGTAACTCCTTTTCTTTTTCTTAATTGCCAATACTTTTCTCCATAAATCTTTCTGTTTTTTTCTTCTTGATCAGATTTAGGGTCTATTATTGGCACTTCCTCATCAAATTCAATCTGAGCCTTTAAATCTTCTATAACATCTTTGTCACCTAGAAGTATTGGATATCCAATACCCTCTTCATAAACGATTTGAGCAGCCTTCAATACGTCAAGATGATCAGCTTCAGCAAAAATTATTTTTTTTGGGTTTGCTTTAGCTCTATTCATTAACAACCTCACAATTTTTTTGTCATTTCCCAACCTGCTGTGTAACTTTTCTTCATATTTTTCCCAACATTCAATTGGTTCTTGAGCAACTCCAGATTTCATTGCAGCCCTAGCAACCTCGGGTGGAATTTTAGTTATTAATCTTGGATCAAATGGTTTTGGAATTATGTAATTTTTACCAAATGTTAACTTGGTTTTGTCATATGCTATATTAACAAATTCAGGCACTGACTCTTTTGCAAGTGATGCTAGAGCTTTCACTGCTGCCATTTTCATTTGGTCATTTATTTTTGTGGCTTTCACATCCAATGCTCCCCTAAATATAAAAGGAAAGCCAAGAACGTTATTAACTTGGTTTGGGTGATCTGACCTACCAGTTGCCATTATAACATCATTTCTAGTTTTCATTGCAAGAGAGTACTTTATCTCAGGGTTTGGATTGGCCATTGCAAATACAATGGGATTTTTAGACATAGATAAAAGCATCTTAGATGTCATCATATTACCTTTTGAAAGTCCAATAAAAACATCTGCTTTTTTTAAAGCTTGTTCTAAAGTCTTAATGTTCTTTTTTGTAGCAAACTCTTTTTTTTCAGAGGACAAACCGTCTCTACCAGCTCTAATAACACCCTTACTATCGGTCATAATAATATTTTCTGATTGCATGCCAAAAGCCTTGTACATTTTAGTACAGGAAATTGCTGCAGCTCCTGCTCCACAAACTACTGTTTTAACATTTTCAATTTTTTTACCAGCAATTTCAAGTGCATTTAAAAGGGCTGCTGCAGAAATAATTGCTGTGCCGTGTTGATCATCATGCATAACAGGGATGCTCAGTTCATCTACAAGTCTTCGTTCAATTTCAAAGGCTTCAGGAGCTTTGATATCCTCTAGATTTATACCTCCAAATGTTGGAGAAATATTTTTAACAGTTTCAATAAACTTATCCGGGTCTTTTGTGTCAATTTCAATATCAAAAACATCAATACCTGCAAAAATTTTAAACAATAAGGCTTTGCCCTCCATAACAGGTTTGGAGGCTTCAGGACCTATATCACCAAGCCCTAAAACTGCAGTTCCGTTAGAAATAACTGCAACTAAATTCCCCTTGGATGTATACTTATAAACATTATTCAAATTTTCTTTTATTTCTAAACACGGAAAAGCAACACCTGGTGAATAAGCCAAGGACAGATCCCTCTGGCTATTATATTTTGTTGTTGGAACAATTTCAA